>R28__coassemble_316_pt1 | contig 22135 bp, 17 predicted proteins | sample R28__metabat2_high_PE_003 | metagenome-assembled genome bin R28
AAAAAGAAGCAATGAAAGAAAGCGAAGAAGGAGAAGAAAAAATGGTTATACAGTCAGTTTTTGACAAGGAATTCGCGGCGTACGGTCATGTGATTGAAGGCTATAACGTAAAAGAACTGCTAGAAACACTTGACAGGATTTCGCCCCTTCCCGAGGGAGTCGAGTATATTCCGGGAAATGAGACTCTTGAGGCTCTTCCCATTGCAAAGCAGCTCAGCAGCAATGAGTACGGCGGAATGCCCATACAGCTCGGCTGGTGCAACGGACACAACACAAAGATGAACTGCCTTGAATACCACAGAGACAGCGAAGTCAATCTCGGAACCGAGGATTTCATACTTCTGTTGGCCAAGCTGGACGATGTTAAAGAAGGGAGACTCGACAGCTCTCTTGTAAAGGCTTTCCTGTGCCCCGCAGGAGTTCCGGTTGAAGTTTTTGCAACAACTCTGCACTATGCTCCATGCAGTGCAAAGAAGGACAAGGGCTTCAAGGTTCTTGTTGTGCTTCCGCTCGGAACCAACGGTCCGAAGCCGGACATTGAGCCGCTGAATGACGAAGACAGGATGCTCCGCGCATGCAACAAATGGCTGCTTGCCCACCCGGATTCGGACGAGGCAAAAGACGGTGCCGTTGTGTGCATAGACGGAGTGAATCCCGATATTTGCGATCTAATTGATTAATATAAGCTTAATACGGAAAGGATTGTACAAATGACTAATATTCCTGATGTAAAACTTGGCATCATAGCCGTGTCAAGAAACTGCTTCCCCATTGAGCTCTCAACGGCAAGACGTGAGGCGATAGCAAAGATCTGCGGAACAGGTCTTTACAACTGCAAGATCACGGTTGAGAATGAAACCGATGCCGTAAAGGCTGTTGAGGATGTCAAGGCAGCGGGCTGCAATGCACTCGTTGTATTCCTGGGCAACTTCGGACCTGAGACGCCCGAGACTCAGATTGCCCAGATGTTCGACGGACCTGTCATGTACTGCGCAGCAGCAGAGGGTGACGGAGACCTGATAAACGGACGTGGCGACGCATACTGCGGTATGCTCAACTGCTCATATAACCTCGGCATGCGCCACATCAAGGCGTATATGCCCGAGTATCCCGTTCTCACAGCGGAAGAGGCAGCAGCAGAAATTAAGAAATTCTACCCCATTGCAAGAGCAATAATCGGTCTGAAGAACCTGAAGGTTATTACCTTCGGCCCCCGTCCCCAGGACTTCTTCGCATGCAATGCACCTATCAAGGGTCTGTACGAGCTGGGCGTGGAGATTGAGGAGAACTCCGAGCTCGACCTTCTGGCTGCTTACAGAGAGCATGCAAACGACAAGAGAATCCCGAATGTTATTGCGGATATGTACAAGGAAATGGGCGGAGAAGGATCAATTTATCCCGACCTCGTAGAGCGTATGGCACAGTTCGAGCTCACTCTTCTAGACTGGGCTGAGGAGCACAAGGGCGCACGTAAGTACGTCGCATTCGCAGACAAGTGCTGGCCCGCATTTGCATATGAATTCGGCTTCGAGCCCTGCTATGTGAACTCCAGACTTGCCTCAAGGGGCATCCCTGTGGCATGTGAGGTTGATATCTACGGTGCAGTTTCCGAGTACATCGGCTCCTGCATCTCCGGCGATGCAATAACACTTCTCGACATCAACAACTCCGTTCCCGCAAAGATGTGGGAGGAGCAGATTAAGGGCAAGTTTGATTACACCCTTAAGGACACCTTCATGGGCTTCCACTGCGGCAACACTCCGAGCTGCAAGCTCTGCAGCGGCTGTGCAGTCAAGTATCAGCTGATTAACAACCGTCTTATGGAAGGCGGCGGAACGCCTGATATCACAAGAGGCACTCTCGAAGGCGACATCGCTCCGGGTGAGATTACATTCTACCGTCTCCAGTGCGACAGCGAAGGACAGCTCCGCTCCTACATTGCAGAGGGCGAGGTTCTTCCCGTACCCACAGAGAGCTTCGGCGGAATCGGTGTTTTTGCCATCAAGGAGATGGGCAGATTCTACCGTCACGTGCTTCTGCAGAAGAGATATCCGCACCACGGCGCTGTGGCATTCGGCCACTACGGAAGGGAACTCTTTGAGGTATTCAAGTACTTCGGCGTAGAGGATGTGGCATACAACCAGCCCGCATGCCTGCCGTACCCGACCGAGAACCCCTGGGCATAAGATGATATGTTTAACTCCCCGCCTCTGGCGGGGAGTAATTATTCTGCCTAGAAACCCCCTGGGCATAATACGACATGACAATCTCCCCGCCTCCGGCGGGGAGTTTTATAATTACACCCGGCTCATTTGAGCCGGGTAGTTTTTAGGCTTTGTTTGCGGAGGCGAAGAGATTGATTTTGTTTCTGACAACCTTCTTCATGGCTTCGATTTCATAGGGGATGAGGTTTGACAGTCCAACAACCCCGTTATGCAGGGCGGCTTCGATGCTGGTGCTACCGGCTTTGTCAAGGTCGGTGAAGATATTCACCTTGCAGATTCCCATTCTGATTGCCTCGTGGAAGTCGTTGTCCGAAAGGCCGCTTCCACCGTGCAGGACAAGGGGAATGCCGGTGAGCTCCGAGATTTCGCGGATTCTGTCAAAATCAAGCTTTGGCGGGAATTTATAGTCGCCGTGGGCGTTACCGACAGCAACCGCCAGAGCGTCAACCCCCGTTGAGCGGACATAATCAAGTGCCGTAGCGGGGTCCGTGAAATAGTCACTCGGATTCTCAAGCTTACCCGAGCCCTCGTTATCCCCCACGTGACCGAGCTCGCCTTCCACACTTATCCCGGCCGAGTGGCAGATTTTAACCATTTCGGCAAGCTTTGAAAGGTTGCTTTCATAATCGGAGGTGGAGCAGTCATACATAAGCGAGGTGAAACCGAGGTCGATAGCCTGCATGCAGCGCTCATAGCTTAGGCCGTGATCAAAGTGCACCACAACGGGCACGGAAGCATTTCTGGCAAGGGGTATCAGATAATCGGCAACGCGCTCCAGCCCCATAGCGGGAAGGAGCACCTCAGCGGTTCCACAGATAACGGGTGAGCGCATCTCCTCAGCAGTTTCAATGACAGCCTCAGCCATTTCCACGTTTATCGTGTTAAAAAGCCCGACGGCGTAACCGCCTTCCTTTGCCGGAATCAGTACATCATTAAGATTGGCAAGCATAGTATATCTCCGATTTAAGTGAATATCTTATCTGACGGTTTTCCATCCGTCCTTAATTCTGGCTCTGAGTTCATCAAGCGGCAGCAGACCGCTCAGGGCATCATAGGCCGTAACGCAGCAGGCACCCTCAGCAGCTGCAAGCTTCACGCTTTCCTTCAGGCTGTATCCGGACAGAAGGGAATACAGAAATGCTGCTATGCAGGTATCACCGGAGCCCGTGGCGGAGCAGACCCTGTCTACCGCAAAGCAGGGCTGAATTCCGCATTCCTCTCCGTTTGTGTAATAGAGCCCGGCTGTGCCGCACTTTATCATGACGGTTCCTGCACCCATTCTTAGGAGGCGGTCGGCGATTGGCTTAACATGATTTTCCATATCCAGTGAAGCTATGATATCTCCGCTCGTATTAAGCGAATCGTACAGGTTGCGGTCAAGCATAAAGCATATCTCTTCAAAGCTGGGAACAAAGTAATCCGTATATGGCAGAACCTCTGAGAGAAAAGCTATCCAGTCAAGCCGCCCTGCTTCCGTATCGGGGCTCACGGCAGCCATGTCAAGGCTTGTAAGGAGACCGTGTTCCTTTGCCCTTACGAATATCTTTTTCAGCTCGGCACCGTTATTCTCATAAATGCTCTTCATGAGCGGAGGATAACCGAAATGCAGGAGGCAGGCATCCTCAAAGGCCTCGTCCGGAATATCGCCGGAATAGAAGCTGTTGTTGGCGCCGGGGTTATGGAGGAATATTCTGTCAATCCCGGGTACAGCCATAACAATGGAGTAGGAGGTGCTGGTGTTTCCGTCAACGATAATGCCGCCGGTACCGTAGCGCCTGAGTATATCTATAACCATATGCCCGAATTCGTCATCGCCCACCTTGCTCAGGAGGCGAACATCAGCGCCGAGCTTTTTAAGAGTGAGGCCCGTATTAGCCACGCTTCCGCCGGTATGGATATCCGGGCTGCCCACATGCACCAGATTTCCGGGCACAAGAGCCTCCTCAATGGCAGAGTAGCTAATTTCGGGATTGAAAACAGGCGTGATATCGAGGCAGATATGCCCCGCCGCCAGTATTTTTTTACCTGATAAATCAGTCAAGAACGCTACCTCCCGTCGTATTTATAAAGCGCAGAAGTGCTCTCTGCCCTTCGGAATCCGTTTTGAAGACGCCGGCATCCTCAAGAACCTCCTCGAAGACCTTTCCGACTTCAAAGCGGAGAATATCCTCTGCATTCTCTTCGGTGAAAACATACGCGGTTTTCAGAGAATCAAGCCAGTCCGCATGCTTTGCCAGGGCCTCGTCACTTCTGATATCCCTGCCTTCAAGAACAGCGGTTTTCAGCCCGTCAAGCTCGGATTTGAGACGCCCGGGAAGTATCGCGAGCCCCATGACCTCTATGAGCCCGATGTTTTCCTTCTTTATGTGATGAAGCTTCGGGTTCGGATGATAAACGCCCAGAGGCCGTTCATCGGTGGTGATGTTGTTCCTTAAAACAAGGTCCAGCTCATAGCTGCCGGCACGTCTGCGGGCTATGGGCGTAACGGTGCTGTGGGGCTCCCCATCCGTTTCGGCGTAGATAAAGGCCTTTTCATCGGTATATGAGCGCCAGCTGTTGAGAATCTTTACAGCGAGGCGGGTCAAAGCTTCCCTGTCGGGGGAGCTGAGACGGATTACTGACATGGGCCAGTCAACAATTCCGGCGGAGATATCTTCAAAGCCCTTAAACTGAAGTGCTGTGCGGATTCCCGCCTTTGCCATGGGGAATTCATGCATTCCGCCCTGAAAATGGTCATGGCTCAGAATCGAGCCGCCCACTATCGGCAGGTCGGCATTTGAGCCCAGAAAATAATGGGGGAAGAGAGTTACAAAATCCAGAAGCTTCCTGATTGCCGCTTCATCAATCACCATGGGCTTGTGGATTCTATTTAGAACAATGCAGTGCTCGTTGTAATACACATAGGGCGAGTACTGCAGATAGAAATCCTCCCCGTTCATTTCCATGGGAATGAGACGGAGATTCTGTCTGGCAGGATGGTTCAGCCGCCCCGCATAGCCTTCATTCTCCACGCAGAGCTGGCATTTCGGATAGTCGGTCTGGGACGCATTCTTCGCAGCTGCAATGGCTTTCGGGTCCTTCTCCGGCTTTGAAAGGTTTATGGAAATCTCCAGCTCACCGTATTTGCCGGGATAAGTCCAGTGCAGGTCCTTTTTAATCCTGTCACTGCGGATGTAGTTTGTGTCGGTGCTGAATTTATAGAACCGGTCCGTTGCTGCCTCCGGGGAGTCTGCATACAGCTCCCAAAAGCTTTTGCGGACCTCGTGGGGCATGGGTGTTACGGCACCCATGAGCTTTGTGTCAAATAGATCCCTTGAGCTGATATCGTCTCCACAGAGTCCCCGTGAGACGGCATCATCGGTAAGGGCGCTAAGGATTCCTCTCAAGCTGCCTTCCCCGCAGGGGATATAAGGGATATCGTCATAACGGAGAATCTCAAGCAGTCTGTTAAGACAAAATACCTTGTCGTCCTCGCTGATAAGCTCCCGTGAAACGGCATATTCAATTAGTGATTCGGCTGCATTGTTCATAATATGCCTCGGCGTAAACAGAATACCATGGGGATAATTCAGAACAGCGTGGGATAGAAGGCGCGGTACTGACGCGGCCAGAAGAACTGAATGTCTATACCGTTGCGCTCGTTGAACTCCCTGCTCATTTCGGGGATGATTCCGAAGTCACGGTGTATTATGCCGTGCTTCAGGAGGGTCTGCTTCAGGCCGTAGCCGATGAAGGCCGTATGTGGCCAGTTGTCGTCAACGCCTGTGTCCATTACATAAATATAGGTTTTCTCCGTGCCGGAGAGGTCAGCCTCAACCATCTGGTTTATAAGGTCATTGTCCACCGAAATGCAGACCTGCTCGGATATGCCGAGGGGATTTGAGGCGGCGTATGTAGTTCCCTTCGTGTTGCACAGTATGAGGCCGGCGGCAAGAATCACGGGCAGAATGTATCCCGCGGCTTTGCAGTGCTTTATGACATAGGCGGCTGTGATGCATATAATCATGAACAGGCTGTAGATGAATCCGAACATGACCTGGGGACGGAGTATATAACCCACGTTCACTCTCGCGCAAAGAAGCGCTAGGAAAAGAATTATCACAAATGCGGCAGCAAGCTGCAGGTGAACAAATGAGCAGAACTCCCTGCGTTCCTCCGCTGTGTCTTTTTTCCTGACAATCACAAACAGAAGACCTGCGGCGGCAAGTACCATGAGCAGGTAGAAGGGAATACTGAAGCCCGCGAAGGTTTCAAGCACATGCCGGCCGGCGGCAAGCACGTTTGTCAGGAATACACTCTTGTCCCAGCCGTTTCCTGCCCTGCCTCCGTGTCCTTCACAGTATACAGCAACAAGCCAGAGAACAATGACAGCGAGCGGTGCCGCATATCCCTTCAGCAGACTGCCGATGTTTCTCTTTTCCCTAAGCGCCCTGAAAAAGGCGGCGAGGAAACGCACACCGAGATACGCCACGAGAATAATACTGTTGAAAAGGTTCGAGAACACTGCAAAGTAGGTGACTATAACCAGCAGAATCTTCAGAGGAATGCGCTTCCTTGTAAAGAAATCATCAAGTATCCCGCTGTATTCAAAATACATCAGGAGAGTACAGTTCACCAGAGCAGAAACGGTGTAGTAGAAGTAACAGCACATATCGTAGCTGTAGAACATGTAGAGATTGTTCTCCGCCGTTTTTCGGAAGATAATAAAGTGCAGGACAAGAAACAGTGCACCCAGCCCGCATGAGGCAAGGGTGGAAATTCCCGATTTTTTCCTGATAAGCACAATAAATGCAGCCACATACAGGGCGATGAACAGGGAAACGGCTACGGCAAAGACCAGAATCTGTGATTCTATGTAGCCGAGGCTTCCCAGCCTGTATACCTGCAGAGCCATGCTCCCGCAGAGGTTCATCAGCACCTCCGGCAGAATTCTGGAGGGGTTCCAGTAAGCTGTGTATGGAACCGGCAGCCTGGAATAGGATACATACTGCCAGTCATCCGCATCAAGGATTACTATAGGGTGTGCGGAATAGAAGAATATGAACATGCAGACAAAGGCAGCGATTACGCTGCCTATGATTAGAAGCTTATTTGTTTTTGCAGATCTGTCTGTTTTTATCATCGGTGCTCCGGAGCTTATTTAACGTAATTTGCCGGGTTGGAGAGTACGGTATAAAAATCCGTCATGCTGCAATTCTGGAATGTAAGCGGTGTGGGTGTGGAGCTAGTGGAGAAAACATTGGCATAAATAGGATAGTAGCTGGATTCGGTGGCAATGAACTCTCCAACGATTGTATAGGAATTGCCGGTTACGGTGATGTTGAAATCAGCCTTTCCGTTGGCGTAGCTGTAATTCTCAAAGCCGCCCACGCTGTAGCCCAGAGTACGGCCGTAGGTTGTGATTCCGTCAAGGCATGCGGTGGCCTTGGTGAGGACGAGCTTTTCGGAGTCCGAATTGGGGATGCCTGTGCCGCCCGGGGCCGTGGAGCTGCCGCTTACAGTGATCTTTGCTCTTGCGGTCCACTTGGTGTCATTGCTGCCGATAAACTTGGTCTGAACCTCCCAGCCGTCCATATCGGGAGGGATGTTAGTCAGGGTAAGCAGATTTGTGCCCTGACCGCTGACCTGAAGCCCGCTGAAATGTGCGGGGGCGTCCTGAATTACATAAACCGTCTCGCCTTTTGCAATCAGCCATTCTATTGTATTGTAGTTTTCTGCATATGCTGTGAATTTGGCTTCACCATACGGCTTTACGGTTTCACCGAGAGGGCTCTTTGTGATGGTAACATATCCCGTATTAACCGTGGTTACGGCGGTGGTGGGAATCGGGGTCACAACAGGGTTTGTTATGGGAGAGGTCGTCGGTTCAGGGGTGTAAATCGGGGCGACGGTGGGCTCGGGGGTAAGTACCGGAGCCTGGGTCTGCACGACCTCAGGAGTGGAAACTACAGTTACCATACTGCTGAAGTCAAGCTGTTCCGAATCCTGAGGAAGACCGTTGTTTGAGCTGGAGGCGGGGACATACGAGTCCACCCGGTCCTTTTTGCCGCAGGAGCAGAAACACAGCAGTATACATGATGCAAGAAGTAGTGTAATTATCCTTTTCATGGCTTCAAACCTCTGTTGAATACGAATAAATATCTATTATGAGTATATAACGGAAGAGGAGTAAAATCAAGTGCTCAGGTTTTAAGGCTACTCCAGTGCCCCCCACCGGGGGGGCACATGGAGCGCATATATCTTAGGGCGGTAAAATCAAGTGCTTAGAGATTCTTTGCGTGCCCCCACCAGGGGGCACTGCTTATATATCTAGGGAATCAAGGTATGTGCAGGCGGCGAGGGCTGAAACTGCCCCGTCTGCAACAGCGGTGGTGAGCTGCCTCACCGTCTTTCTGCGGCAGTCGCCCGCCACGAACACGCCCGGGGTCTTCGTGAGGCAGTCCTCTGCGGAATCCGCATAGCCTGCTCTGTTAAGCTCCAAAAATTGACGGAAAGCCTCGTTCTGTGGCTGATGTCCGATTGCGACGAATAATCCGTCCACCCGGATTTCGCGCTCCTCAGAGCCCTGTAAAACGCGTATTCCGCTCAATTCGCTTTCCCCGAGAAGCCCGGTTATGGAAGCGTTAAGGATGAACTCAACGTTATCTCTGGCTTTCAGTGCCTCAACGAGCTTTGCCTCACCGCGGAAGGAATCCCTGCGGTGGATCATATACACTCTGCTGCACTTTTCGGAGAGAAGGAGGGCATCCTGCAGTGCGGAGTTTCCGCCGCCGTTGACAGCTACGGGACGCCCCTTATAGAAGGCCCCGTCGCAGACGGCGCAGAAGCATACTCCGTTTCCTGTGAGCACATCTTCTCTTTCTATGCCGAGCAATCTAGGCTTTGCACCTGTGGCAATAATGACTGAGCGGGCCTCAAAGCTCTTTCCACTCTCACAGATTAGAGAGAAGCAATTATCACCGCGGCTGAGGGAAACGACCTCCTCCAATTCCACCTCGGTGCCCTGCTCCATCGCCTGCTCGAGCATTCGGTCACCCAGTTCAACTCCCGATGCGGAAATGACTGTGGGGAAGTTCTCCACTCTCGGTGACCAGGTAATCTGTCCGCCGAAGGCGTTCTTTTCAATAACGAGTACAGTTTTTCCGGCGCGCCGTGCATAGGTTGCGGCAGTAAGCCCTGCGGGGCCCCCACCGATAACAGCTATATCATACATACCATTAACCTCAAAATAAGGGATGAAGATAATCACTTCATCCCATTGTGTATTATATCAGAGCTGAAGCTCAGAGACTTTCAACGTAAACCTTGATGGCGCCAGCGCCGGCGTATTTTTCAAATCCGCCTTTGCCGTCGGTTACAACCAGGGTCGGAGCCTGCTTTACGCCGTAGCTCAGAGCCAGATCGGCATTTTCATCGGCGAAGAGCTTTTCATACTTGAAGCCGGCCTTGTCCATGTAGCTGCATGCGATGCGGCAGTTCGGGCAGGTGGGTGTTGCAAAGAGTATCGCCTTTGCTTCTCCGGCTGCAGAACGGCTCACCGGAGTGCTTCCGGAGGCGTCCTTCACAGTGTTTTCAAGGCGCTTTGTGGCCTCGCCGTCGGGAAGAGGACCGTCGTGAGTGAGGGTGGAGGTTTCAATCACGTATTCCTTGCGCTCCTTGTACTCCTCAGTCTTGCCGACGTTCCAGTTCTGCACCGGGCGGTAATAGCCGGTTATGCGGCTGTATACCTCAGCTGCCTCTCCGCACTCGGGGCAGGTGAACTGCTCACCGGTGAGATATCCGTGGTTCTTGCACACAGAATATGTCGGGGACAGGGTGTAGTATGGCAGCTTGTAGTTCTCGGCAATCTTACGGACAAGATTCGCGGCTGCCTGCCAGCTGGGGAGCTTCTCACCCAGGAAGGCATGGAAGACCGTGCCGGAGGTATATCTGGTCTGGAGGTCGTCCTGAATGTCAAGGGCTGCAAAAATATCGTCAGTGTATCCGACGGGCAGATGTGAGCTGTTCGTGTAGTAGGGGGCTCCTCCGGGCTCTGCGGCTGTGATGATGTCGGGATAGACCTCAACATCGTGCTTTGCAAGACGGTAGGAGGTAGACTCTGCGGGAGTGGCCTCGAGGTTGAAGAGGTCACCGTACTTCTCCTGGTAGTCGCTCAGGCGCTCACGCATGTGGTCGAGGACCTGCTTGGTGAATTCCTGGCATCTCGGGTCTGTCATGTCGCAGCGCAGCCATTTTGCATTGAGGCCCGCCTCGTTCATGCCCACGAGACCTATCGTTGAGAAGTGGTTTGCAAAGGTGCCGAGATAATACTTTGTATAGGGATAGAGACCTGCCTCAAGCAGCTTGGTTATAACCTGGCGCTTTACATCGAGGGAGCGGGCGGATATATCCATGAGCTTGTCGAGACGCTTGTAGAAGTCGGCCTCATCCGAGGCAAGATATGCGATTCTCGGCATGTTGATGGTTACAACGCCGATAGAGCCTGTGCTCTCACCTGAACCGAAGAAGCCGCCGGACTTCTTTCTGAGCTCACGGAGGTCAAGACGCAGACGGCAGCACATGGAACGCACGTCTGAAGGCTCCATATCGGAGTTGATGTAGTTGGAGAAATACGGGGTGCCGTATTTTGCTGTCATCTCGAAGAGAAGCTTGTTGTTCTCGCTCTCGGACCAGTCGAAGTCCCTTGTTATAGAGTATGTGGGGATAGGATACTGGAAGCCGCGCCCGTTGGCATCGCCTTCAATCATGATTTCGATGAAGGCTTTGTTGACCATATCCATTTCCTTCTTGCAGTCGCCGTAGGTGAAATCCATCTCCTTGCCGCCAACAATGGCGGGGAGGTCCTTCAGGTCGGCAGGAACGGTCCAGTCAAGGGTGATGTTTGAGAACGGAGCCTGTGTGCCCCAGCGGCTCGGTGTGTTCACACCAAAGATGAAGCTCTGAACACACTGCTTGACTTCCTTCTGGGTCAGGTTGTCCACCTTAACGAAGGGGGCCAGATATGTATCGAAGGAGGAGAAGGCCTGTGCGCCTGCCCACTCATTCTGCATGATGCCAAGGAAGTTAACCATCTGATTGCAGAGGGTTGAAAGATGGCTTGCAGGCGAGGAGTTGATCTTTCCCGGAATGCCGAGACCCTGCTTGATAAGCTGCTTAAGGCTCCAGCCTGCGCAGTAGCCGGTGAGCATGCTGAGGTCATGCAGATGAATATCGCAGTTGCGGTGGGCATTGGCAATCTCTTCGTCATAGACTTCGCTGAGCCAGTAATTGGCTGTGATTGCACCGGAGTTGGAGAGAATCAGACCGCCGACGGAATAGGTGACGGTGGAGTTCTCCTTAACACGCCAGTCCTCAATGTTGAGGTACTTGTCAACAGTTTCTTTATAGTCAAGGTAGGAGGACTTCGTGTTGCGCAGTTTCTCTCTCTGCTTACGGTACAGGATATATGCCTTTGCAACCTGCTCATATCCGCCGCGGGAGAGAACAGATTCAACGCTGTCCTGGATATCCTCAACGGCTATCTTGCCGTTTTTGATTTTGGACTGGAAATCGGCGGTCGTCTTCAGGGCCAGGAAGTCAATAACACTGTCGTTATACTCGGTGTCGGTTGCCTCAAAGGCCTTTCTTATGGCGTCTGCGATTTTTGTGATATCAAAGTCCACCACTTTTCCATCACGTTTTGTTACCTGGTTATACATTTCAAGATCCCCTTCTCTATATGTATATGTTTTTTCTTTCTTTTATGTGCGGAGTTTACACTCCACGAACAAGCACGGACGGGACATATTCCCTTACGGAATCCGCCAGTCTGTGCATTTCTTCCTCGTTAAAAGCGCTGAGACCGTCTATTGAAATAACATCGCCGGAGTCCTTGAACTGCTGCAGATAGTACTCCTTGGCTCCGCTGATCCATTCCGCGGCAGCCCGTAGGCTATCCTCCGTATGGAGGCCCTTCACCACAGTGGTTCTGAACTCATAGTCCACCGCGCCCGAGAGCAGGAAATTCTTGCTCTCCTCAACGGGGGCGATATCAAAATTCTCAAGCCCGACTGTTCTGCCGTACAGCTCCGGAGAGTTCTTTATATCCATCGCTATGCGGTCCGCAAGCCCGGCTTCCACTATGCTTTTAAGATGCTCCGGAAAGGAACCGTTTGTATCAAGCTTTATCTGGTAGCCCAGGTCCTTGACCTTTTTAAGAAAATCATCTATCCCGGCGTGAAGCAGCGGTTCGCCACCCGTCACTGCGACTCCGTCAAGAATTCCCACACGTTTTTTAAGGAAGGAGAGCACCTCTTCCTCCGTCGTGTCGCGGGCAAGCCGCTCGGGAATCACAAGGGGAGCATTATGACAGAAGGGACAACGAAAATTACAACCGCCTGTAAAGACGGTGCACGCTACCTTGCCCGGAAAGTCGAGCAGTGTTAACTTTTGCAGACCTGAAATAAACATAAAAAGTCTCCTAAATGTGCGCTTGATAATAATATAATTTTTTGACTTTCTTGTCAATAGCTTAACACTATATTTGGAAAAATTTTTGGCGAAAAATGCAATGTATATACAAAATGTTGTGTAGCGGTTAAACCACGGTTTTGACATAAAAAAGCCGTGAAAAGCAAGTGTTTTCAGGCTTTTCACGGTGAAAAATATGCAATTGGAGGGGTGTTCTTTACTCTGCTTTCCTGTTGATATACTCAGCCTTGAGCTTTGAATACACTATCTTCTGTTCCGCATAGAGACTTGAATAACCGGAGAGCATATATGAAATGAAGCAGGCTATGGCGAAGTATATTATATCCGATGAACCGAAGAGCTCAACCGAGAGCAGAACGGATGTGAGAGGGCAGTTGACCGCTCCGCAGAATGTGGCTATAAGACCGATTGCGGCCCCCAGCTGCGGGGAAAGGCCAAGAACAGGTGCCAGCACACAGCCGAAGGTGGAGCCTATAAAGAATGTGGGAACAATCTCGCCGCCCTTGAATCCGCAGGCGAGGGTGATTGCGGTGAACAGTATCTTCAGCAGGAAGGCAAAGGGCTTAGCGCTTCCGCCTTCCACGGCGTTTACAATTATACCTACTCCGCCGCCGTTGTAGTCGGTATTTCCCACAAGCATGGTCAGGGCAACAATAAGGACGCCGCCAACAAATATTCTGAGATATGAGTTCGGCAGGAGCTTTTCGGCATAGCGGGAACTCAAATGCATTATCTCACAGAAAAGCACGCTCAGCAGAGCACAGGCTATTGCCAGAGCAATGACCTTGACAACGATGAGTGCCTCCGTGGGAAAGGCTGCGAGCGCGAATCTCGTGGGGGCGATTCCGAAAAGCCTTGTAACGAGATAAGCTGTGAGCGCGGAGATACCGCAGGGAACCAGACCCGAATAATGGATGATGCCCACGCTGCAGACCTCAAGCGCAAAAACCGAAGCGGCAACAGGTGTGCCGAAAAGTGCGGAGAAAACTGCGCTCATTCCGCTCAGAACAGCAATGCGCTGCTCCTTTTCGTCCAAATGCAGCAGCTTGCCTATGTTGCAGCCCAGGCTTCCGCCTATCTGTAGAGCGGCACCCTCACGCCCTGCGCTTCCTCCGAAAAGGTGAGTTGTGATTGTGCTCAGAAGAATTACAGGGAGCAGCTCCATGTCAACATCGTCTCCAAGGAGAATCGAGTCAATGATGTTGTTTGTGTTCTTCCCCTCCGTGTCTGAGCTTTTATACATAAGTGCTATAATCAGTCCGCCGAGAGGCAGAAGCCAGATAAGCCATCCGTTCTGTTCGCGGAGGGTGTTCGCCCACACTACGCCCGAATAGAACAGAGAGCCGATGAAACCGCCAAGCAGACCGATAAGAAGGGAAACTCCCAGCCACTTGACAAAAGTGCCGCTGAAGAGTCTGGCTTCCTGCATTCTGTTTTTCAAAATCTTTTTCATATAGAACAAACCTCTAACAAAACAACAGGCCTATTCTACATCCACAGCCCCGAAAAAATCAACAGAAATATAGCAAAAGGCAGGGGAATTTTCCCCTGCCTTGGTATTATATCATTTAATGTAATCCACAAGATCGTCCAGGCTGTTTCTTTCAGTTGCCCCCGTTACGGCATCAGGTTGGTCTGCTGTGTCGACACAACCGATAAGAAGAACGGCAACGGCTGTCTGATCATCGGGAATGTTCAGGAGTTCCTTGAACTCGTCCTGATTGCTTCCGTTCAGGGCAATAGTGGGCGATGAGATAATCTTCGTTCCGTAGCCCAGCAGCTGCGCGGTTGCGGACATCTGCTCGCAGGCAAGCCCTGCATCGAACTCGGAGCCATTGGTACAGGAAATCACGATGGCTACAGGAGCGCTCGTCATTCCGGCTTTAGGTCCGTTTCCGCCGGGCATTGCCGGCATGTCTCCGCCGGGCATTCCCACGGGCTTTTTGCCATCGAAGTCCATACCCTCGGGGGGCTCACCCTCTGGCATTCCATCAGGCTTTCCGCCTGGGAAATTCATGCCCTTAGGGGGTTCACCTTCGGGCATGCCCTCGGGCTTTTCACCTGCAGGGAAATCCTTGCCGTCGGGCTTGCCGCCGCCGGGGAATCCCATACTCATCCCGTCGTTAATCTTCTGCATGACATCCTTGTCGGTTATTACGGAAAAATGCCATGGCTGGCCGTTCATTGCACTGGGAGCATTAATTCCGGCAGCTACAATAGCAGTCAGGTCATCTTCATCGAGCTCGTCCTCAGTGAATGCCTGAGCGGTAGGAATGTCAGTCATGAGAGCAACGGCATCAGATAATGAGTCCCCGTCCAGAAAGCCCTTCCTTGTGCCGTCTGCGAATGCATCGCAGGCCAGCGAGAGCATGAGTACAAGCCCAAGGCAAAGGCATAAAATCTTTTTCATTTTGCATACCTCGTTTCATAGTATTTCATCAATAATATAATAGCGCGTTAAGCTTTAATGGTGCTGAAGCTACGACCGCCGGATGCCGGCGGTCGTACCTTTTAACGTATCAGAAGCCCCATGGGGACTGCGCGTTCCTGTTCGCTCAGGTCCTCCTTCTTTCTGTCGGAAATCATGAGTGCGCGTCCTTCGCGGGTTATAATCTGTGCAGAGCCGCCGCCATCCAGATGAACGGCATTGTACATCCCGAGGTTACGGCATATCTCCGCCGCTTCGGACAAAGATGCACCGCAGCTGAAATCACCGGGTTTATAGCCAAATTTTGCGGCGCCTTCAAGCCAGACGAGCATGGGTCTGCCGTCTCTGTCCGCACCGAGGACAATCCGCGGCGCACGGGCGTTTTCGTAGTCAAGCGGATAGAGTGACGGGGGATAGGCATTGCTCCAGAGCCTGTGTATATCATAGAAAGGAGAGATGAAGTGTTCAGTCTTCTCCCCGGATACAACGGCGCTGTTTCCCGCCTGAATGCCGAAAATCACATCACTGAGTCCAATGTATTCCACGGAGTCACCGGGATTGCAGTCGAAGCTCTTATCTACTCTCAGAACAAAGCCGGAGGACGGCACTAATGTACCACCGCTCTCACGCACAGCTGCAATCTCACGACCGATTATTACAAGTTCCCTGACCCGAGAGGAAAAGGGAGTTTTCCTGCAGACGGGCCGCTCGAATATCTCCGCGTTCTTTCCCGATATGAGCTCAGCCCCGCGTATCCTGAAGCTTAAATCCTTCAACTCGGGCTTTTCTATGCCTACACGGCCGTCACTGCGGACTAACAGAGCCTGCCTTGAGAAAAGCGGCGGGGAGAGGACCTCTCCGTCCTTGACTCTGAGCCCGAACGGAGTGCCTACTCTGTCGTAGGCCGAAGAGCAGTCGAACTTGTCCAGAATGAAAAATGAGGAATTCACCTTCATCGCTGCTCCTGTTTCACAGCCGCTCATGAAGCCGAAGCTGTTACGCACAGGCATAATCGTGGTGTTGGGGAGCTTTCCGCCTGCAATGAACACGGAGTCCCGTTCCTCCAGTGCCTTCCAGAGAGCCTTTGCCGTTCCTGTTAGGAAATGCGGCTTTCCTCCGGAAATGATGACGCCTCTTCTCAGCGTGACAGCCGCCGCCGTAAGCGGGTCGGCTACCCTTCCGTAGCGCCGGGTTTCAAAGCTCAGGCCGCTGAAATCAATGTCATCCGGAAGCCTGAAGAATACGAGCTGACCAAAAATCTGCGGGCATCTTGGAATCACAAAATCCCTGTACAGCCTGCATATTCTGCCGTAGGCCTCTGGGGAATAGGGGGGCGCGAAGAACTCGAGCTCCCGCCAGCTGTCAAAACGCAGGAGCTGAAGCCGCTGCCTTTCGCCTGAGGGATATTCCAGAACCTGAACTTCGCTTTGAATTCCGCTCATCAGGAGGCCTGCTCAGCCGGTGAACCGAACTTTTCGCTCAGAACGGTTTCGGCCTCTTCACGGCTTATCTCACCGTTGTTGAACTTGGACATGACCTGAACATCAGGGGTCCTCAGCTTATAGAAGAGTACGAGCAGCACCAGAGCAACTGCAAAGCCTGCTGCCGGGAAGAGGCAGAAGAGCCCCCACACACCGTCGGCAACGCCCTCAGGCTGCACCGCATTCTCACCGGAAACAAAGTTAACGGTTGAGAGCGTGAAGAGAATCAGCGAGCCGATAAGCGCATTCTTGAGCTTTGCTATGAAGGTCTGGAGACTGAATGTAATGCCTGCCGCCCTCGTTCCGGACTTATAGGTGCCGTATTCCACGGTGTCCGCAACCAGCATGTAGATAATAACCTGCCAGAAGCCAAGACCGGTGCACTTGAGCATAATCAGCACTGTTGCCACAATCACGTTTCCGTAGCCCACGAAGTAGGTGACGATGTCCATCACAATGGCAAAGCAGAGACCGAAGATGAGAATATTGAACTTATCCCACTTCTTTGTGAGCGGTGGAATTATAGCGGAAATTACAATGACTGAAACAGCAACGCCCGCTGCTACTAAAGTAGCGGCGCTCTCCTTGCCGAGGCATATGCGGCCCATGTATATGGCCATTTTCTGTTCGGTGCTGGAAAGACCGAGAATGAACATGGCGAGCAGTGCAACGATGAGATACTTGTTTGCCTTCAGATATCTGATCATGTCCTTGAATTCGGGATTTTCAGAACCGGTCGCAGTCCGTGTGTGGCGCTCCTTAATGCTGAAGAGCATGGGAATCATCAGCACAACACCCACGACAACAAAGACTATGCAGGCACCGAGCCAGCCCAGCAGCGGGCGTACGGTGGGGATGATGACGGTGGCTATTGTCCCCGCAACCATACTCCAGAGCTTGTTGCCGGCAATGAACTTGGTGCGCTCATCAATGTTTGATGTGAGCACAGTTGAAACCGCAAATGCAGGTGCATCCAAAATGGTGTATGCCAGGTCAAAAAGAATGTAGGCCACAAGGAACCAGACAATCTTTGAAGTATCCGTCATGGAAGCCGGAATCGCAAAAAGCGCGATGGTGGTTATGCCCACCGCTGATGTGCCTATACGCACCCAGGGCATGAATTTCTGCCCGTTCTTGAAAATGTGTCTGTCGACTATATAGCCGAAGATAACATCGTTCACCGCGTCCCAGAGCTTGGGGACGATGAGAATCGCAGCCGCGGTCGCAGCGGCGAGTCCTATATCAGTCAGGAAGGTCTCGATGTAGCCTGCAAAGCCCCATACGAGATTCTGTCCGAGAAAAAACAGACAGTATGCGATGTACTCCTTGCGGCTTGCCTGATAATCCGGGTTGAGCTGCTTAGCCATAGTTTCTCTCCTCTTTTATGTTTATTATGTGTTATATCAGCGAGAAGCGCTTCAGGAAATCACGCACCAGCTCGTAGTATTCCTCGTGGTGCATAAGAACGCTCTTCGCATGCGGCACGTCCTCGAAAATGCGAATCATCTTGTTGTTACCGGGTTTGTTCTTATAGAGCTCGTAGACCATCTTTGTGGGGACGAACATATCTATGCCGCCGTGGACGAAAAGCATAGGCTGTTTAATCTTTTTCACCGCATCCACGGGGCTTACCTTGGAGACAGGCACTCCGCACCAGATTTTGAACACAGGAATGGCGGCCTCAGCGAGGGGATGGGGCGGCAGGTTTGCCTTGTAGGGTATGCTCGCAACGAGCTCCTTATAGAGCGTGGTAAAGCCGCAGTCCTCGCACACAAAGTCCATCCAGCCGAGGTTTGGAGCAGCGAGCATGGTAGTCGCAGAGCCCATGGACTCGCCGTGTATGCCCCAGACAGCGTCCTGCGGAAGCATGCCGCGGACGTATTCCGCAATCTCGACGCAGTCCCTGGACTCATAATATCCCATGCTGCAGAAGAGCTTGTCACTCTCACCGTGGAAACGGTGCTCGTAAACCGCGATGTCGAAGCCCAGCCGGTGGTAGATTTCGGCATACGACATCATCGTGTATCTGTTGCAGGTATAGCCGTGCACCAGAAGCACCGCGCGCCTCCGCCCGTCGAGAAAGGATGCGTCCTCACGGGCGGGAATCATCTCGCCCTTGAGAGTATATCCCGCTGAGGTTTTGTACTCAAACGGTACAACTGTATCGCTGACGCTTGAATAGAAGGGCTCAATGTCATAGCCCCAGTCATCCCTGAGTACCCTAAATTCGTGCTCCCGGTCCCAGACATTTGGAAGGGAAATGGATTTCACACAGAAAATCCCGCAGGCTGTCAGGCCGGCAACAAGCAGCACGAGAATAATAATTAAAACAACACTCATTACTAGGCACCTTCGTTTCTAATCTCTCTCTTGCCCTTAGAGTATAATATGAGGGATACAATTTCAAGTAAATTTTGCATATAAAAATCCCGGGTGGATATCACCCGGGAAAAAATATTCTGTTTCAGGAGTAAATCAGGCCTGTGCATCCTTCTTTGCTTCTCTGCTGCGGATTACAAACAGGGTTGCAACCATCAGAACCGCACCGAAGATGAAGCTTATGAGCGCACTCTGAACGAAGCCAGCAAAGATGTAAGTTACAAAGCTTACGATAGCAACTGTGCTCGCGTATGGCAGCTGGGTTGAAACATGCTCGAGGTGGTTAACCTGGGCACCGGCAGAAGCCATTATTGTTGTATCGGAAATCGGACTTACGTGATCGCCGTAAACAGCGCCTGCGCAGCATGCGGAGATGCCGATGATGAGGAGTGGGCTGGTGGGGTCAAATATTGCAACAACAATAGGAATGAGAATTCCGAAGGTGCCCCAGGAGGTTCCGCTTGCAAATGCGAGCACGCATGCCACGAGGAAGATAACTGCGGGAAGCATGCTGTAGAGGGATGCTGCAGCGCCTTCCATAACGTCGTGCACGAAGCTAGCAGCGCCAAGTGCGGAGGTCATGGACTTGAGTGAGCATGCCAGGGTGAGGATGAGAATGGGGGGAACCATTGCGATGAAGCCCTGAGGAATGCAGGACATCGCTTCCTTGAAGCTGATGACCCTGCGGCAGAGCATGTAAATAACCGTGAAGATGAGGGTGATTATTGCGCCCCAGGGGAGAGCAACGAATGAATCAGTGTCTCCGAAGGCATCAATGAAGGAAGCTCCGTCCCAGTAGCCGCCCACATAGATCATGCCGATTGTGCATGCGATAATGAGGATAATGACAGGAACGATAAGGTCAGCAACCTTGCCCTTCGGGTTTGCCTCGGCATCTTCAGAGCTGCCTTCCATCGCACCCAGATTGCCCTCGAGCTGTGCTGCCATCTCAGCAACCTTCATGGGGCCGTAGTCGAACTTCATGAAAGCGATTGCGATGATGAACACGAAGGTGAGCAGTGAATAGAAGTTGTAGGGGATTGCTCTGCAGAAGAGCTGAATGCCGGAAATGCCTGTATCCAGGTCGCTTGCTACGCCGGAAACTGCTGCTGCCCAGGAGGAAATCGGGGCAATCATGCAGATTGGAGCTGCTGTGGCATCGATGAGCCATGCCAGCTTTGCACGGCTGATTTTGTGTGAATCGGTTACGGGACGCATTACGGAGCCTACCGTAAGGCAGTTGAAGTAGTCGTCAATGAAAATGAGAACGCCGAGGAAGAATGTGGCCAGCATAGCGCCGACTCTGGTCTTCGCGTGGTCCTTTGCCCAGCGGCCAAACGCAGCGCTTCCGCCGGACTTGTTCACGAGAGCTACGATTATTCCCAGCAGAACCAGGAATATGAAGATACCGGCGTTGTCCGAAACGGCGGTGATCAGTCCGTCGTTAACGATTGTGTCCAGGGTGGCTACGGGGTTGAAGCTCGATACGAAGAGCGCGCCCAGAAGAACGCCCAGGAACAGGGATGAATAGGCCTCCTTGATGATGAGAGCGAGGACTATTGCGAAGATTGGCGGGACAAGAGCCCAGAAAGTTCCGTACATGATATGTACCTCCCAATAAAAAATCGTGAACAGAGCAGATACTGTTCACGACATGAAAAGACAAATCATACGGTCATGACAGCGCTCCGCATTTCTGCGACAGTCCGACGGATATTATCCGGCGACCCAGGCATACCGAAACGGAAATCTCGGCACCCTTCGGCGGCGTACCCTTTCACCCCGACGCTTTCCGGCATCTTTTGTGGAGCTACTGATGCAAACCGCACCTCTATCATACTTTGTTCAGTTGTTGGAATTATTATAAAGAAAAAATGCGATTTGTCAACAATTATTTTCGCTTTTCGCTAATTAATTTTGCTGAATCCATAATTTGTACTAACAAATTGGCTTCAGCTGACATGAACCATGGAGCCCACGGTTGCCAACAATGTGCAAAGTGCCACGAGAATCTGGAAGGGAAGCGAACCGAATTTGCCGAGAATCTCAGACTTGCCGACCCTCTTTCTTGAGAGCGCATAGGCAACGATGATTCCGAGCCCGGTCACGACCTGAATGATACCTGCAAACCTTGTCAGCGTAACGAAGCCGAACAGGCTGAAGAAGGCCAGAATAAGGCAGGGCAGGGATGCCGCCAGCCAGGAGATGCGCAGGCCCCACTTAGTCTGCTCGTTCACGATGTCGCGCAGGTTGAGGGTGTTTGCCCAGAAGCTGGTGGCCAGTGCCAGCAGGGTGAATATGTATCCTATTTTGCTCACCCATCCGCCGAGGGAGTTCGCAAGGTCAACAAGCGCCCCGTCTTCGGTAACACTGCTTCCGCAGCCAATGAGAGTTGTGATAGTTACAAAGAAAATAAGGAAGGCGTTCACAGCCAGGCCCAGAATGATGGCTCCCCGTATACGCTTCGGGTTGCCATCAAGCCCCTTAACCACCTGAGGTGTGGACATGACTGCGGAAAGTGAGAAGGATATCGAGCCGAAGAGCGCCAGCGCATTGTTAATGCCTTTCCAGCCCGTGGGAAGACCTTTAGGGTCTCCGCTGACGGCTGCCACAAAAAGAATCAGAACGACAACCACCATTGAAGCCACGGCATATTTCTCGCAGATACCAACGAGCTTCATGCCCACGAACACCACGCCCGCACCGATCACGTAGAATATAAGGATACCCAGCCAATCGGGGAAGCCGAACCAGGAGCGGAACACCGCTGCGGCCCCGGTCAGGAACGCGGTCACGTTCATCAGCACCGAGGCGCCCAGAAGCCCGAATGCAATCCAGGTGAGAATCTTCTTCAGCTTGCCAGCGAACAGCTCACGCTCAAAGCAGGAGATGAACTGAGCCCCGTCGTTGTTCAGGGAAAGCTCGGCAATCAACAGATGGAGCACAATGTTGAAAAGGAAACAGAATGAGAGTATCAGAATGATTTCGCGTATGCTGTTGTGTGAGGCGAGATAAGGCACCGCTAGAATACCAGCTCCTACGCCGTGCCCCACGATAATACCTGTGGCCTCAAGGAAGCTAAGACTTGCTTCGGATTTGACTTTGCTCATAAAAACACTCCCCGCATGTGATATATAACAGTAGCATTATTT
>R28__coassemble_321_pt1 | contig 21860 bp, 17 predicted proteins | sample R28__metabat2_high_PE_003 | metagenome-assembled genome bin R28
GCAGCGGGTGGCATCTATGTCAATTACAGACTTGCAGTAGGGACATTTTTTCGTGGTGGGAGCAGGTTCATCCCCGTCAGTTTTATTCAGACTGCCGATGGCATCTTTAGTTCTGTTGAATGCCTTGACTATCAGGAAAAGAACAACGGCCATCAGCAGGAAATTGATAAGTGCTGCAATGAAGTTGCCGTAGGTTAAAGTGGCCGGATTCTCAAGCTCGCCTGCGCCTAAAGTAACCTTCCAGCTTTCAAAATGAACACCACCGGTGATTGCACCGAGAATCGGCATCAGAAGGTCGTTGACAAGGGAATTGACGATTGACTGGAATGCACCGCCGATGATAACACCGACTGCCAGATCCATAACATTGCCCTTGTTTATGAAGTCTTTGAACTCGGAAATGAATTTTTTCATAGAAATACTTATCCTTTCGTTATTTTATGCTATAATATCATAAGAATTAGCTGATGTAAATTGCAGATAAACCGGAAATGGGATAATAGATATGGAAAGATACAATATCACCGGAATGAGCTGCGCAGCCTGCGCAGCAAGAGTTGAAAAAGCGGTAAATGCAGTTGAAGGTGTGGAATCGTGCGCAGTAAGTCTGTTGACAAACAGCATGGGTGTTGATGGTACAGCATCTCCTAAAAACATAATAAGAGCTGTTGAAGCAGCAGGCTACGGTGCAAGCTGCTGCTCTGATGCAAAAGTGGCAAATCTGCCCGAAGATGACTATGAACCGCTAAAGGATACAGAGACTCCGGCCTTAAAAAAGAGACTGTTAACATCGCTTGTGTTTCTGCTGATTCTCATGTATTTTTCCATGGGCCACACGATGTGGGGCTGGCGTATCCCTCAGACTATAGAAAACAGTTGTACACTGCAGGGGATAATACAGCTTGTTCTTACAATGGGAGTAATGCTTATCAACCGCAAGTTCTTCACAAGCGGTTTTAAAGCCGTGCTGAACAAGGCTCCAAATATGGACACCCTTGTTGCCCTTGGTTCAGGAGCAGCTTTTGTATACAGTCTTTATGGACTCGTAATGGTAATTATTAACGAAACTAGCGGCAATATAGGTACGGCAAAAGCTTTTATGGGTGATCTGTACTTTGAATCATCTGCTATGATTCTTGCACTGATAACTGTCGGCAAAACCCTGGAAGCATATTCGAAAGGTAAAACCACAGATGCGCTGAAATCCCTTATGAAAATCACTCCGAAGACAGCGGCAATTATTGTGGACGGGTGTGAAAGAACCGTACCGGTTTCTGAAGTGAAGATAGGTGATGTTTTCTCAGTCCGTGCAGGAGGGAATATTCCGGTTGACGGGGTGATAATTGAAGGCAGCGCAGCGATTGATGAATCGGTGCTGACAGGGGAAAGCATACCCGTAGACAAGAGTATTGGAGACAGTGTATCAGCAGCAACGGCCGATATGTCGGGGTATATTTGCTGCAGGGCAACCGCGGTTGGTGAAGACACGACCATCTCTCAAATAATAAGGCTTGTTTCGGATGCTGCTGCAACAAAGGCTCCGATTTCGAGAACTGCCGATAGTATTGCAGCAATATTTGTCCCGACAGTGATGGCAATTTCACTTATTACAGTATGCATTTGGCTGATTTTGGGTAGAGAAGCCGGATATGCCCTTGCAAGAGGAATATCCGTTCTTGTCATTTCCTGCCCCTGTGCACTGGGACTTGCAACACCGGTGGCAATTATGGTAGCAAACGGAGTAGGTGCAAGGCACGGGATTCTTTATAAATCTGCGGCAGCTATGGAGGAAACCGGGAGAATCAGTACAGTCGTATTCGATAAAACAGGTACAATCACCAAGGGCAGCCCACGTGTAACGGATGTTGTGCCGGTTGAGACGGTTTCACAGGAAGAGCTGCTTTCACTGGCATACACGATAGAAATGAGAAGTGAGCACCCTATTGCAAAAGCTATCGTTAACTATTCTGAAGAAAACAACTGCGCAGCAGAATCAGATGTGGAGAATTTCGAGGAACTTCCCGGCAACGGTTTATATGCAAGAATAAACGGCAGGATAGTAAGAGCAGGAAATTACAGGTATATTTCAGAGCATTGCATGCCTGAAGAGAAATATCTTGAGTTAATAAACGACATTTCATACAAAGGGAAAACCCCTGTATTTTTCTGTGCGGATAATGAATTCCTGGGTTGTATTGCTATTTCGGATACAATAAAAAAAGATAGTCGAAAAGCAATAAAAGCATTGAAAGATATCGGCATACATGTTATTATGTTAACCGGAGACAATGAAAAAACAGCTAATGCAGTGGCAGATTCCGTAGGAATAAATGAAGTAATAGCAGGTGTTCTCCCAAATAAGAAAGCAGAGATTGTTAAATCCCTTCAGAAAAACAATAAGACCGCAATGGTGGGAGACGGAATAAATGATGCACCGGCACTTATGAGCGCGGATGTTGGTATTGCCATAGGGGCCGGAACCGATATTGCCGTTGATTCTGCAGATATTGTGCTTGTAAAGGGTAGCCCGCTTGATGCAGCGAATGCAATTGCGCTGAGCCGTAAAACACTAAAAAACATAAAAGAGAATTTGTTCTGGGCATTTTTCTATAATGCAATCGGAATTCCGGTTGCGGCAGGGGCTCTAAGCGGTATTGGAATTACTCTAAACCCAATGATTTGTGCGGCGTGTATGAGTTTGTCAAGCTTCTGCGTCGTAAGCAATGCGTTGAGGCTTAATCTGGTGAAACTGATGGATACGGAGGACGACACTCCGGGTATCCGTAGACGACACAGTAATGTGAAGGAGACAAAAATGATGGAAAAAGTATTCAATGTTGAAGGAATGATGTGCCCGCACTGTGAAGCGCGCGTAGTAAAGGCGGTTGAGGCAATTCCCGGTGTTGAAAAAGTGACTGCGAGCCACGAGAATAATACGGCTACTGTAATATGTGCCGGGAATGTTAGTGATGAAGCAATAATAAATGCTATTGAAAAGCAGGATTATAAGGTAGTGAAATAATGGGAAAAGCCGGCCTGAAGTTAAAAAATGCTCTGAAGTCAGCCAGTGCAAAGTTGTCAGAGCTTGCCGATAACATAGAAACGGAAGAAGATCAGATAGAAAATCCGAAAGAACAGGATATACAGGAAGCACACATTGAAAATGTGGTGTTGCATCTTTCCGGTGATCCTAGAGTTGCTGACGAAAAACTTGAGGAAGAAGCTGCAGAAGAAGAGCGGAATGAGGAAAGAATAAACAAGAGAAAAAAGCTGATTTATTTAATCCCTGTTGCTGTTATTCTGATTATTCTTCTTGCAACAATACCTCCCTTTATCAATTCACACAAGGCATACAATGCGGCGGAGCAGCTTCTTGCCGATGGTAAGTATGAGGAAGCAAAGGCAGCCTTTGCTGAACTGGGGGAATACTCGGATTCTGATACTCAGGCAAAATACAATGTGGATTATTCTAAAGCGATAAACCTTATGAAGGCTGCCAAGGAAAGTGATGGCTCGGCTTTAGAGTTGCTTGGCTTAAAGCGTACGGCGCATAGCGACGAGGAAGTACCTGTAATTCTGTACGAAAATGCAGCCATACTCTTTGATGCACTTGAAGGATATAAAGACAGCGCAAAAAACTCTGAGATATGCCGCGGTTATGTGAATGAATACTACGAGGGGAAAAACCGCGAAAAGTATAATGCAGCTGTTGAACTGTTGGAAAATAGCAAATATCTTGCTGCAAAGAAAGAGTTTGAAGAGCTTGGCAACTATGGTGACAGTGCTGATATGGTAAAGGAATGCATATACCGCCGGGCAAGTGAAATGCTGAATTATGTCGGAAGTAACAATGTCCGTTCTATCTATGCCGGATTAAGCAATAGTGTTGAAAAAAACAGTATTATTTCAATGCCGAGTGCATCGCTCATTAATTTGGGCAGCGACGCGGTACTGAGCTTGAAAAAGATCTGCGGAGATGACAATGTAGAATTGAAGTACGAGGATGAACCGTCCGAAGGACTTCTTCCAATATGCTCGGCAATTAAACAGGAGTTTGATTCAATCGCAGGATACAAAGATAGTAAAGAAATGGCAAAAAAAGCCGAGGAAGCAGGAAATTTCACGAGAGAATTCTTTGAACTCTGTGAATCTGGGCAATTGCAGGCTGCACTGTTCTGGCTTCAGGAATATAACGACGAATTTGAAGGACGTGAAAACTATCCGGCAATAATTACAACATTCATTCCGTACTGCAGAAGTTGGGACTTGTTTAGCGGAGATCCAACCCTAATTCCAATGACAATCGGTAAAGAGGAAGGTTGCGCAACAATTAAGACACTTGTTTCCGTCGGTAAAACATCTATTGTGCTAAAAATCTATTCGCAGGATGGAACAGAGTACTGTGAAATGAATTATTTGCCTGACGCAAATGGATTCACATACAGTCCGGATGAGATGAATCTCTATTTTGCCACAATAAGCAATACAGATAAGTTCTCCTACTCGCATTATTACAACGGAATCAACTTTGGAGCAGTTGAGTATTCTCCGGCATATTAATCAAAAAGAAGACAAAGCACCATCATTTAGCATATTCTATAATTATGCTTGTTTTGGCAGATAGTTTGAAAATACTAAAAGAGCGTTAAATAAACTTGCGTTAATAAAAGGGAAGGTGTATAATACCTTCCATATCCGGGTGTAGCGCAGCTGGTAGCGCGCTTGGTTTGGGACCAAGATGCCGGGGGTTCGAATCCCTTCACTCGGACCAGGAAAGCTAACCATTCAGGTTAGCTTTTCCGTTAGAATGGGCAAAAAATAGGCTGAGATGCGAAAGGAAATTGAGAGGAATAGACGGCTGAAGAGATGTAAATGCCGGAGCAGATTTGAATGGAAGACAGTTCCTTTGGGTGAATTATTATGAGAATGCGGAAAAAACCAAATTTGGAATCAAGAATGGGGAAGTGTGCCAATCTCCTTGAAAATGATGCGGAAAAGCTGAAAGGAAAATGGCTCAAGGTATATCCTCAATACGATAGCCTGGAGCTGGAACTTGGCTGTGGGAAGGGCCGTTTTACGGCTGAACTCGCAGAGGAATATAAGAATATTCTGCTTGTTGCAGTTGAACGCGTTGAAAGTGCAATGGTGATTGCAATGGAACGTATAGCAGACAGGAATCTTTCAAATGTCAGGTTCATTGATAATGACGTTTCAAAAATTACGGATATGTTCGAGAATAACGAAGTCGGCAGGATATATATCAATTTCTGCGATCCATGGCCAAAGAGCAGAGATGCCAAATTCCGCCTGACAGCACCCGGTTTTCTGAGAAAGTATGCGGATGTTCTGCGCAATGGAGGAGAGATTCAGTTCAAGACCGATAACAAACCGCTTTTTGACTGGTCGCTGGAACAGTTCTCCTCTGAGCAGTGGGAACTGAGAGAAGTGACAAACAATCTGCACAAAGACAGTCCAAACGGAATAATGACTGACTACGAGGCAAAATTCTATGCTGAGGGCTTGCCGATAAACCGACTTGTTGCGGTTAAAACAGAGAAAACAAAGACGACTGCAGACGGAGAGGTACCCAGACTCCGCAACGCGGCACTTTCAGATGCGAGGAACAACTAATGAGATTTATTTCCTGGAATGTTAACGGGCTGAGGGCAGCTGTAAAAAACGGATTCGAGGATGTCTTTTGGGCACTCGATGCAGATTTCTTCTGTGTGCAGGAAACCAAGCTGCAGGAGGGACAGATTGACCTTGATCTCCCAGGCTATTCCGATTACTGGAGCTATGCGGATAAAAAAGGCTATTCCGGCACCGCAGTTTTTACAAAGCATGAACCGATGGACGTGTTTTACAACATTGGAATTGAGGAGCATGACCACGAGGGAAGAGCGGTGACGCTTGAGTATAATGATTTCTATCTGGTGGATGTGTACACACCGAATGCTCAGGAAGGGCTCAAACGTATAGATTACAGAATGAAGTGGGAAGACGACTTCAGAGAGTATCTGCAGGCACTGGACAGCAAGAAACCGGTTATCGTCTGTGGGGATATGAACGTAGCCCACGAAGAAATTGACTTAAAGAATCCAAAAACAAATATAGGCAACGCAGGATTTTCATATGAAGAACGCGGAAAATTTACGGATCTTCTGAATGCGGGATTTACAGATACGTTCAGATATCTGTATCCGGACAAAACGGATGCATATTCGTGGTGGAGCTACCGTGCTGCGGCAAGGTCAAGAAATGTCGGATGGCGTATTGACTATTTTCTTGTTTCAGACAGACTTGGAGAAAACATAAAAGAAGCATTCATTCTGCCGGAGATAACGGGTTCGGACCACTGCCCCGTGGGCTTGGATATATCATGGTGAATGATGACTTGAAAATTGGGAACGTAGAACTAAGCGGAAGGTTTGTTCTTGCTCCTATGGCGGGTACCTCTGACAGCGCATTCAGGAGCATTTGCCGAGATTTGGGTGCTGCATTGACGGTAACGGAAATGGTGTCTGCCAAGGCTCTTGTCTATAATGATGCAAAGACGATAGAACTGATGTATATTCCCGCTGATAATCATCCAACATCAGTTCAGATTTTTGGACATGAACCGGAAATCATGGCCGAGGCGGCACAGATAGCTTTGGAGAAATCAGGTGCGGATATACTGGACATCAACATGGGCTGTCCTGTAGGTAAGATAGTGAAATCGGGAGATGGTTCAGCCCTGATGAAAGACCCGAAACTCGCTTCCGAGATTATTGAAAAGGTTGTAAACGCAGTTAGTGTTCCGGTTACAGTAAAGTTCAGGAAAGGTTTTGACAACGGATGCGTTAATGCGGTTGAATTTGCAAAAATGGCTGAGAATTCAGGTGCGTCAGCTGTAGCAGTGCATGGAAGGACACGCGCACAGATGTATTCGGGCAGAGCAGACTGGGATATTATTCGGGATGTAAAAAAAGCCGTCGGAATTCCGGTGATGGCAAACGGTGATATCTTTACAGCGGAAGATGCAGCACATATTTTGAAGTATACATCTGCAGATTTTGCAATGATAGGAAGAGGCAGCTTCGGTAATCCGTGGATTTTTGCGGCGGCAAATGCAATAGAGAACGGAGAGGAATACACCTATCCCAGCCTTGCCGAAAAGATGGATGTTGCAGTTAAGCAGATAGAAATGCTGGCGGCACAGCGGGGCGAGCATATTGCCTGCCTGGAAGCAAGACATCAGATGGGCTGGTATCTGCATGGAGTTCCGCATGCTTCATACTACAGACAGAAGATAGTACAAATAAACAACCTTGATGATGTGCGAGGAATTGCTGAAGGCGTTAAAAAAGATTTGTGCTGATTTGCACAAATTTGCTTTGGTTTATGGGAACATATACTCTGTACTATTTATTATTATTAATAAAAATCTTCTTTTTTCGGCATAATTTAATTTTTGTCCTTGATAATGGGCGGATGAATGTTATATAATAAACAAACGAAATACAGTCGCGAGGGGAAATAATGAAAAAGGTAAAAGTATCCAATAATGTTATTCGCCGTATGCCGCGGTATCTGCGTAAACTGGATGAGCTTACCGAAGATGGCGTCAGCAGAATATCTTCATTTGAACTTGGTCAGCAGCTTGGGCTGACTCCTTCACAGATTCGACAGGATTTCAGCTGCTTCGGAGAATTTGGACAGCAGGGCTATGGCTACAATGTGCCGATGCTGCGTTCACAAATTGCCACAATCCTTGGGATGGACAGAGGTTATACTGCAATACTTCTTGGTGTTGGACACATAGGTCATGCGCTTATGGATAATTTCTGCTTTTCCGAGTGGGGATTTAATCTGATTCATGCATTTGATGTAAACCCTGAACTGATTGGCAAGGAATTCAGCGGTGTGCCGGTTTCTTCAACGGATGATCTTGTTGATTTTCTTGAGAACAATACGGTTGATGTAGCGGTTCTCACAGTTCCAAAAGAGGTCGCGATACAGGTGACGGAGATCTTGACTTCACATGGAGTCAATGCAATCTGGAACTTTACAAACATAGAGCTTACAGAGCCGGACAGTCCGATAATAGTTGAGAATGTTCATTTCTCAGACAGCCTGCTTTCACTGAGTTACTTTATCAGCGATGAAAACGATGCAAAAGCTGCGAGAGAAGCCCGGGCTGCAAGAGCGGCTGCTAAAAATGAAGAATAAACCGTAAAACGGAAGAAATGCTGCCGGAAGGGCAGCATTTCTTGTAAGGAACAAAATGCAGATGGAAAAAGATACGATAGCTGCAATATCTACAGGTATGCAGACCACGGCAATCGGAATAATACGCATTTCCGGAAGCTGCGCAATCGAGGCAGCAGACAAAGTGTTCAAGCCGCTTTTTGGGGAAAAAATGTGTAAGCGGGAGGACAGAAAACTCGTATACGGTGGTGTATATGATTCTGATTCGGCGCTGATTGACCTCTGCCTGTGTACTGTTAGCAGAGCACCTAATACATACACGGGGGAAGACACCGCTGAACTGCAGTGCCACGGGTCTCCTGTGGTTTTGCAGACGGTTCTGACAGAACTGTTCAAGTACGGTGTAAGGCAGGCAAGACCGGGAGAGTTTACAAAGCGAGCATTTCTGAACGGCAAAATGGAGTTAACCGGTGCAGAGGCAGTTGCAGATATTATTGAAGCAGAAACAATAGACGAGGTCAGAAATGCCGCAGGGCAACTTTCAGGGGCAATTGCTGTTAAAATGGAAGAAATATACTCCGGACTGACAGATATCTGCTCCCATTTCCACGCGATTCTGGATTATCCGGATGAAGACATTGAGCCTTTTGTTATTGAAAGCTACAAGAACAGGCTGACTGGATTTGAGACGACGCTGAAAAGGCTCTCTGACAGTTATGACAGGGGCAAGATGATTAAGAACGGAATCAAAACTGTTATAACGGGAAAGCCAAATGCCGGCAAGAGCTCGCTCCTGAATGCACTCCTGGGCTACGATAGAGCTATAGTAACTGATGTGCCCGGAACAACACGGGATACAATAGAGGAAAAGATTCTTTTCGGTGGAAAATGCTTTAGATTGATTGATACGGCGGGAATTAGAGAAACGAACGATATTATTGAAAAGCAGGGTGTGGAACGGAGTCTGAGGGCTGTTGATAATTCGGATTTTGTAATTGCAGTATTTGACGGAAGCACAGAATTTGATTCTGAAGACCGGAATGTACTGGCGGCGGCAGAAAAAGCAAAGAAAGCAGTGGCGGTTATATCCAAAAAGGACAGGACAGACTATTCAGAAGTTTTCCCCGATACAAGTTTACCTGTTGTGGGATTGAGTTCTATTACGGGGGACGGCCTTGATGAGCTTGAAAGTGTTGCGGCGGAGCTGTTCAGCGATGGAGCAGCGCCAAGAGGAGAAATCCTAACCAATTCACGCCAGTTTGAGGCTGTTCAGTGCTCTCTGGATTATATCAGAGCAGCTATTCAAGCTTTGGAGATGGGCGAAACTCCAGATATTGTTCTTACAGAAGTCGAAGGAGCATTGAGCTCGATAGGAGAGCTGAGCGGCAAGAACATCAGAGACGATATCACAAATAAAATATTCGCAAGGTTTTGCGTTGGAAAGTAGGGAAATATGAACTTAACTGAAGCAATGTCCAATATGAGAGAGAATCCATCCCAGGATAACAGCAAAGTATTTGCAGACTGCTTTAGGGCGCTCACCGATGAAAACGCACAGGTGTACACCGCAGCAAAACGGATGGGCAACGGTTTTGCCATTGATACCGTTGCTCACGCGGGAAACAACTACTGTGTGATGTATTCGGATTCAAGCTTTGCGGAAAGCAGGGACGGATCATCAATCTGCACTATCGGACTGTCGAATCTCATTGATTCGGTATACTCGAACCCGCATATATCAGGACTCGCAATTAATCCAAACGGGGAACCGGTCTATATTCAGAGAATGGACTTACAGATAATGTCAGGTAAGGAAGACCCGAGACGGGCTAAACGTGACTGGGGAAAGGGAATCCCGAAGTATGAGCAGCCGGACCTGATGGTTGCGGAAGAAGGTCTTGAATTTGCCATGGGAATAGTTGCAAGGGACGGGCTCGAAGCAAACGGATATGAGCTTTTGGAAGCAAATAACGGACTCACAGTATTTCCAAATTTCGTATGCTCAAAGGACGGACAGCTTTATTTCGTCTCTGTGGATTGCTGCCTTGCACCCAATGTTCCGCACCTCAATCCGGAAATGGCACCAAAGTTTATGGAAATAGCGTCAGAACACAATGCAAAAGTTCTTTATGCTCCTGTGAGCTTCGGGTCTGAGGATCCAGAACGTCTCAAAGCCGGACTGGCATTGAATGGGGATAACTTCATAGGAAATTTCATGGGTTTCCTGGAAGTGTATATTGATAAAGCCTAAAATTATAATTATATACCATATTTTTTTGAAAAGGTCAATTCAGAATTGACCTTTTTTGTTTTTTTAGCTGTATAATAGATGCGTAAGTAGAAGACCTTACATACAAAATTTGATTACGGAGGTATTGGAAATGAAAAAAGGTCTTACAGAGTTGGTTTTTGTAATTGATGAGAGCGGGTCAATGTATGACCTGACACAGGACACTATCGGAGGCTTCAATTCGGCTATTGACAGACAGAAGCAGACCGACGGTGAGGTATACGTGTCGACGATACTGTTCAATGACAGAAGCCGTATGCTGCACGACAGACTGCCTTTAAGCGATGTTCAGAGCATGACGGAAAGTGATTATCACGCATCAGGTTGCACGGCTTTGGTTGATGCAATGGGTTCTTCAATCAGGCATATACGCAACATCCACAAATATGCCAGGAATGAAGATGTGCCCGAGCATACGGTGTTTATCATTACGACAGACGGCATGGAAAATGCAAGCCATATCTGGACAGCGGCGGAAGTCAGGCAGATGGTAGAAGTACAGAAAGATAAATACGGCTGGGAGTTTGTGTTTCTTGCAGCAAACATAGATGCGGCGGAAACTGCAGCGCGTTACGGAATCGATTCAAGCAGGGCGGTAAATTACCGGAATGACAGTCATGGAACAAGACTTAAATTCAAGGCGGTGGGAAATGCGGTTGACGCCTGCAGAATGAATGTGCCGCTTGAGGAATCAGGCTGGAAGGACGAGCTCGAGGAGGACTACTTGAGCCGTCCTGAAGTATGCTGAATATACATCAGCTGATATCATAGCAATAAACAAGCGCTGTCCCCATTTTCAGGGGATAGCGCTTGTTATGCGGTTTTATAGAGCTATAACCGGATTGATTACCTTTCCGATTGAAATATAGTTTTTATAAATCGCATCGATATCCGTTCCTTCCGGGACACATTCAGGGGATACGGGTACGCTGCCTTCCTTGACATTAATACTACCGTCACTTCTTCTGTCAACGATATAACTGTCCGTATAAAACATTGTCGGTGCAATAGTTCGATTCCAAAGTATACCGTTAACTTCATTAACACCGCATTTAGGGAAATTAACATTAATAAGTTCGTTTTTCTGAACTTCCATACCCAGCAGTTCTTTAATGATATTCTCAAGATACATGTCCACTAGCTCAAAATTGTCGCCGAGAGGCTTTGAAAATGCAAAAGCAGGTATACCGAACTGCAGAGACTCGAAGCAGGCCGCAATAGTTCCGGAATAAGCAATATCGTATCCTATGTTACAGCCCATGTTTATTCCGGAAAAAACAATATCGGGCTTTACTTCGCATATGATTCCCACACCAATCTTCACACAGTCGGCAGGAGTACCATCAACAGAATAGGCATCAACTCCGTCGATGGGGAAATCCACTCTAATAACATCAATGGAATCAAACAGGGTCAGCTTTTGCGATACGGCGCTGCATTGACCTTTCGGTCCGACAACTGTAACATTTCCAAAGCGTTTTGCAATCTCCGCAAGCTTCAGGATTCCCTTTGCATTAATCCCGTCGTCGTTTACAACAAGTATATTCAAACAAATCTCTCCTATCAAACGGGTTTATTGACGTATAGCTTTGCAAGACCGCCCTCAGCAGTTTCACGGTAGCATTTTGAGAGGTCCCTACCGGTTTCGTACATTGTTTTTACAACATCATCGAATGACACCTTACGGTCATTGAAGATAACCTCGGAAAGGGAAGCAGCGTCATATGCCCGAAGAGCACCAACAGCGTTTCTCTCGATGCAGGGAATCTGCACCAGCCCGTTCACAGGGTCGCATGTGAGACCGAGACAGTGCTCCATCGCAAGCTCTGCTGCACATTCGATCTGCTCAATACCAAGTCCGCGTAGATAGGATATCGCTCCGGCCGCCATGGAACAGGCACTTCCCACCTCTGCCTGACATCCGGCTTCAGCACCGGATACAGAGGCATTTGTCTTTATGACCTGCCCTATGATTCCGGCTACAGCCAGTGCACTGACTATCTGGGAATCAGTGCTGCCGAACAGCAGATTGTCATAATAAAGCACTGCGGGAAGGACACCGCTGGCACCACAGGTTGGGGCGGTAACCATTATACCGCCGGCTGCGTTTTCTTCGCTCGAGGCATATGCGTATGAGGAAATCAGAAAACGTTCCTTCTTCACAAGGTCGCGATCCCGGTGAGCATACAGATTTAGCTCTTTGGCGCGCCTTACCACATGCAGACCGCCGGGAAGCTCCCCATCGACAGAAAGCCCGTTTTCAATGGTTTGCTTCATCTGATACCAGACCTTGAGAAGGTATTCTCGCATATCAGGTTCATAGGAAAAGACATACTCATCGAGGCCTATCCCCTCGGTTTTGCAGTATTCGGAAATCTGTGAGAAGGAACTTTCCTTATATACATCGGGGGCATCCGAGGCAGCTTCTCCATGAATCTGTATAGCTCCTCCGCCTATGCTCAGTATTGTATCACGACCGATTTCCAAACCGTCTTTAAAGGCAGTGAAGACCATCGTATTCGGATGCGGAAGCTCACGTTCTGAGTAGTCCCAGTATATTCTGCACTGAATGTTTCCGAAGGTCTGCTCAATGGCATAGTCCGTCCTGTGCCCTGCTCCTGTTTTTGCAAGAGAGCCCATGAGTGTGACCTCAAAGCTATCAGCTTCAGGATACTTTGAAAGCATATATTTGGTGGCCTTCTCGGGCGCCATTGTATGGGAACTGGATGGCCCCCTCCCAATTCTGTAAATTTCTGTTAGTGATGTCATGTTGCTCTCCATTTATCGTTTTTCATAATGGCAAGTTCTTTGCAGATTATAATACATCTTCCATGCTCCTACAAGATAGCATTTCAAACACCTAAAAAAAGTATGAACAAATACAAGAATTTGCTTGCATTGTTAATAAATTAATGTTAAAATGTTGACGATATCAACAAGATATCTAAAATATTTTGTTAATCACGACAAAATTATTGTGGATCGGAGAAAAACGATGGAAAAAATCAACTATGGTCTGATTGATGAGATTTTGGAAAAACACGGCAACGATAAATCTAAAATCATATCAATCATGCAGGATGTACAGGAAGAATACAGATATCTTCCCAAAGAGGTTCTTCAGTACATCGCAAAGAAGGTAGGAATTAGTGACGCGAAGGTTTTTGGCGTAGCTACCTTCTACGGCAACTTCTCCCTGGATGCAAAAGGTAAGTACGTGATCAAAGTCTGCCGTGGCACTGCATGTCACGTCAGAAGGTCTGACAAAATCCTTGATGCAGTTTATGAGTCCACCGGGCTTTCCCCAGACAAACTTACCACGGACGACGGACTCTTCTCAATTGAGATCGTGTCCTGTCTTGGGGCTTGCGGTCTCTCGCCTGTAATAATGGTGAATGAAACTGTTCACCCGCAGATGACACCGGAAAAAACAAGAGCTCTTATTGACGAGCTTAGAGCAGAGGAGGCAAAATAATGACAAGAACAAAGCTTACTTCTCCTGAACAGTTCAAAGAACTTGCCGAAATATGCAAAAAGGCACGTGAGGCTCAGAGCAGAAAGGTTCTCGTATGCTGCGGTACAGGTTGTGTTGCAGGCGGAAGTCTGAACATATACAAAAGGTTTGTTGAACGCATGACTGAGCTTGGACTTAATGTTCAGGTTGAACTTGCCCTGGAGGCTGAATCTGCAGACCCTGTTAAAGTGGATGAAAAAGATGTTGTAGCAGTTAAAAAATCCGGCTGTCATGGCTTCTGCGAAATGGGTCCGCTTGTACGTATCGAGCCGGAAGGATGGCTCTATACAAAGTGCAAGGTTGATGACGTTGATGAGATAATTGACACGACCATACTGAACGGTGAATACATTGACCGCCTCGGATACAACAAGGGAGGCGAACTGTGCAAGAGACAGGAAGATATTCCTTTCTATAAACTCCAGACAAGACGTGTTCTTGAGCACTGCGGACATATAGATGCAGAATCCATAGAGGAATATCTTGCAATCGGTGGATATTCAGCACTTGTCAAGGCTATCTTTAATATGAAGCCTGAGGAGATAGTAAACGAGATTACAGACTCAGGTATTCGCGGACGCGGTGGCGCAGGTTTCCCGATGGGAAAGAAATGGTCACAGGTTGCCGCAAATACAACAACGCCCAAATACATGGTATGTAACGGCGACGAAGGTGACCCCGGCGCATTTATGGACCGTTCATGCATGGAAGGTGACCCCAATAAAGTTATTGAGGGTATGATTATTGGCGGTGTTGCAACAGGAGCAACGGAAGGATATATCTATGTCCGTGCAGAGTATCCGCTGGCGGTCGCAAGACTGAGAAATGCCATTGCCCAGGCTGAGGAACTCGGTCTTATTGGAGACAACATACTTGGAAGCGATTTCTCTTTCCATATGCACATCAACTGCGGTGCAGGCGCATTTGTTTGCGGTGAAGGTTCTGCACTTACGGCTTCCATCGAAGGAAACCGCGGTATGCCGAGAGCAAAGCTGTTCAGATCTGTTGACAAGGGACTTTTTGAAAAGCCCACATGCCTTAACAACGTTGAGACATTTGCAAATGTGCCGGATATCATTAAAAACGGTGCAGATTGGTTCAAGTCCGTCGGTACCGAAGGCAGCACCGGAACAAAGGCATTTGCACTTACAGGAAACGTGGTCAATACGGGACTTATTGAGGTCCCCATGGGCACAACGCTGCGCAAGGTTGTCTTTGATATAGGTGGCGGAATTAAGAACGGCAAGGAATTCAAGGCTGTTCAGATAGGCGGTCCTTCCGGCGGATGCCTCACAAAGGATCACCTCGACCTGCCGATGGATTTCGACTCCCTCAAGAAAGTCGGCGCAATCATCGGATCCGGCGGTCTTGTTGTTATGGACGAGGATTCATGCATGGTCAACATTGCAAAGTTCTTCATGAACTTCATATGCAATGAGTCATGCGGAAAGTGCACACCGTGCCGTGAAGGTACAACCCGTATGCTGGATATACTCAACCGCATCACTGAAGGAAACGGCAAGGACGGAGACATTGAGGAACTGAGAAGCCTGGCAAAGATGATTCAGACCTCTTCACTGTGCGGCCTTGGAAAGACGGCCCCCAACCCAGTTCTCTCAACGCTTCAGAACTTTGAAGAAGAGTATAAAGAGCATATCTACGAAAAGAAATGCCGCACCGGAACCTGCAAGGACCTTACAAACCTTGTTATAGACCCCGAGCTTTGTGTCGGATGCACAAAATGTGCGCGTAACTGTCCGGTCGGAGCAATCACCGGTGAGCTTAAAAAGCCACATTCGATTGACACCACAAAATGCATCAAGTGCGGAACCTGCAAGGCAGGATGCCCGAAGGGTGCAATTAAGGAGGCATAATCATGGCTGATAAGAAAATGATAATAGATGGCATAGAATGTTCCTTTACCAATGAACGCAATGTTCTGGAAGTTGCACGGAATAACGGTATAGATATTCCGTCACTATGCTACTGTGAAAACCTTTCAATCTACGGCGGATGCCGTCTCTGCATTGTTGAAAATGATAAGGGAGCCATTGACGCAGCATGTGTAATGCGTCCGAGAGACGGACTCGTTGTTTACACACATTCCAAAAAGGTTCTCGAAAGCAGAAAGACCACCCTCCAGCTTCTTATGTCCAGCCACAGAGCGGAATGCCTCACATGTGACATGAGCGGAAAATGCAAGTTGCAGGAATACTGCAACAGATATGGAGTGGATGATACCCGTTTCAATACGAATACCTATTCCAAAGAGCCTAAAGACGAAACATCGAAGAGCATCGTAAGAGATCCGAGCAAATGTATTCTCTGCGGTCTTTGTGTTCGCATGTGTTCCGAGGTACAGAACATCGGAGCCATTGACTTTGCAAAGCGCGGTAAAAAGGTGTTTGTAACTCCTGGATTCGGCAGAACAATGAGCGAGACATCATGCGTGGGATGCGGTCAGTGTGCTGCAGTGTGCCCGACAGGTGCAATCACAATAAAGAACGAAATTCCCAAAATGTGGGGCTTTGTTCACGATACGTCCAAGAAGGTTGTTGTCCAGTTTGCACCTTCGGTAAGAGTTGGTATTGCAGAGGAGTTCGGCCTTCCTGCTGATGTTCCCGTTACCGGCAAGCTTGTAACAGCACTGCGTCGTTTGGGCGCTGATGTGGTTTACGACACTGACCTTACTGCAGACCTCACAATTCTTGAAGAAACAGCAGAGTTCCTTGAAAAGGTAAAGACCGGAGCCAAGCTTCCGATGTTCACCTCATGCTGCCCTGGATGGATACAGCATGTTGAGCATGCACATCCCGAACTGATGCCTCAGGTTTCCACCTGCGGCAGCCCGATGGCAATGCTTGGATCCATCATTCGCAAGCAGTTTAAGGATGAAGATGTCTATTCAGTTGCTATTATGCCCTGCACATCCAAGAAGTTTGAAGCGGCTCGTCCCGAGCTTGAAAAAGACGGAAAGCGTCTCATAGACCTTGTACTTACAACAAGTGAGCTCGCTAGGATGATCAAGGAAGCAGGTATAGACTTTGCAAATCTGCCTGACGGAACTACAGACAGCCCGCTCGCAAACTCCACCGGCGCAGGTGTCATTTTTGGTGTCACCGGTGGTGTTACAGAAGCAGTTATCAGATATGTTCTTGCTGATGCCTCCCCCGACACTCTGCAGACAATTGCTGAATGCGGTGTCCGCGGTCTCGATGGTATTAAGGCCTTCGAAGTGGCAGCAGGCGACCTGAAGCTGAAGATTGCGGTTGCTAACGGTCTTGGAAATGCGGATAAGCTTATTGAGAAAGTGCAGTCCGGTGAAGAATACTTCGACTTCATAGAAGTTATGGCATGTCCAGACGGATGCATCGGCGGCGGCGGACAGCCTCCTGCAAGCAATGCACGCAAGGCTGAAAGAGAAACGGCAATATTCCGTGCAGATGAGGAATGCGAGTTCAGAATTTCGCAGGACAACCCCGATCTCAAATATGTTTACGACTCTATACTCTGCGGACGCGCTCACGATCTGCTTCATATTCACTATCCCGATCACGATAGAAAGTAAGCGGTATAGTAAAGCAGACAGAAGCTAAAGACCAATACTGAATAAATTTGCTCCCTTTGTGGAAGACAGTGTAAAACTGTCAACCATGAAGGGAGCATTTTTGATTTTACTTCAGGCTATTTGCTTTATATTGTTTAGCATGCTTTGTTTCCTTAACAGCGGGGAAAAGACAACAGTATAATGCGTATTAACATTTATGTTTTGCTCTGTTAAACAGCCGGAATATGTGGTATCATCAGACTAAGAATCGTCAGGCGGGAGGAAGATATTATGAAGCTCAGCTATACTCAGGAAAAGAACCTTGTCAGAGGACTGATACTGTCGGCAGGATTCAGTGAATATGATGCAGAGGCACTGGGGAGTGTGATTACCCATTCGGACTTTACTGGGGTTTATTCCCACGGGCTTTCAAGACTGACGAGATATTTGAGACAGATTAAGGTTGGGTCGCTGAACGCTGATGCTAAGTTCAGGGATGTTCTTGATGAGGATAGCCTGCTTATCGTTGACGGGGACAACGGTTTCGGTATAGTATCGGCATGTAGAGCCTATGACGAGTTGCTGCCTAAGGCAAGGGAAAACGGAATAGCCTTCGTCAGTGGCAGGCACAATGCTAACATCGGATGCGGCTCGTATTACGGCTGGAAAGCCGCTGCGGATAATATGATATGTATTATGGGATGCAATACCTATGCGTTCTCTTCACCTCTCGGAGGTTCCGACCGGCTAATAGGAACAAATCCGATTATTTTCGCTGCACCTGCCGGGGAAGAGTATCCGGTTGTCATGGACATTTCCACCACAAATGTGGCGATGGGAAAGATTCAGGCGGCAGAGCGGGAAGGGAAGACCATTCCAACTGAATGGGCTAGGGATTACAACGGCAACCCCACGGATAATCCTTCTGAGGCGTTCTCACTCAGCCCGATAGCCGGGCATAAGGGCTACTGCCTTGCAGTAATGGTGGATGTGCTTTCAACTATGCTTTCAGGGGCGTGCTACGGTTCAGATATAGGTCTGTTCTCAAAGCTTGAAAAGGAGAACACGGGCTTCTTCATGATTCTGATGGATCCTTCAAAGTTTATGCCGATTGAGGAATTCAAACAGAATATGGACAGATACATCCGTATGATGAAGGAAAGCCGTAAAGCCGAGGGTGTGGATGAAATATTCATGCCGGGAGAGATTGAGTACAGAAAATTCAAACAGAACTGTGAAAGTGGAATAGCTTTCAGTATTAATCTTGAAAAGGAACTCACGGAACTGGCAGTTTCCCTTGGTGTCGCGGACGAAAACATGAGCTTTGAGGTTCTGGTGGAGAAGTTCAACAGTTGAAAATATTACCGCATTGGTTTATAATATTTTAATAGAACATGAGTGAATATAATTATGCGCAAAACGGTAATTAAGCGCTGTAAACAATTAATGCATCAAAACGGAGGAGAAAGTAAGCAATGAAAGCAAAAGAACTGAGACACAGGGCAAAAGCGGCCCTCAAAGGGAAATACTGGTGGGCTGTTCTGGCTGCACTAATTGCAGCTCTTTTCGGTGCTGCTTCCATAAGCACAGGTGCAGAGGCTACGGAAAAAGTATCATCTGGTGCTTCCGCGAAGACTGAAGCTATAATAAGTAATATGCCTGAAAGTGCGATAATCATTTCGTTCATCATTCTTATAGGAATATTAATTATTGCAATTGCAATGACGCTTGCCAGCGGTGCGGTTAAACTCGGTTACTGCAGATTCAACCTGAATCTGTTCACTAACGAGGAAAAGCCCAGTATGCATATACTATTCAGCCGCACGGGTATTATATGGAAGGCACTATGGATGGAGATTCTCAACAGCCTTATAGTAGCGGTAGGATGCATGCTATTCATAATCCCGGGTATCATTATTGGGCTAGGAATCTCACAGTCCGAATACATCCTTGCAGAGAACCCGGATTTGAAGGCAACTCAGGCAATAAAGAAATCCTGGGAAATGATGAAGGGCAACAAGTGGAGTTTCTTCTGCCTTGGTCTAAGCTTTATCGGTTGGATTATTCTCTCAGCCTTTGTTCCTGCCGGTGGACTTTTCCTTGCTCCGTATATTGAAGCTGCAAACGCAGCATTCTATCTCGATAGAACAGGCCGCCTAGGTTCAGCTGAAGAAGATGAAGCCAAAGATACGGCAGTATTTGAGAAGCTTGAGGATGTTCCCATAGCAGAGGAACTGCATGACCTTGGGGCAACGGTTCAGTCTGATTCCGGGTTCGAGACCAGGTCAACGGTCTCGGGAGATGAAGGGACTTTGAGCCGTTCAAATCCAGGAGAAGCTGACCTGAATGCAAGCCGTATGACGGATGAATATAAAGCATGGATGCAGGAGCAGATTGAAAAGCGTGATGCCGAGCAGAATAGGGAAATCCCCGATGAACCCGAGCAACCAAAGGAGTAAAGAGTTCATATATTAATAATTCGATGAAATCAAGGGTGCTGTCCGATGAGGGCAGCACCCAATTGGTATAGTATGGAATTTTTGTTTCGGGACAACAAAATAGTGGTTTGCGTAAAGCCGGCGGGTGTGCTGTCCACGGATGAGCCGGGAGGAATGCCGGAGCTTATTAGGGAAGCTCTCGGAGAACCGGATGCCAATATAAGAACAGTTCATAGACTTGACCGGGTTGTGGGCGGACTTATGGTTTTTGCCGGGAGCAAGGCGGCAGCCTCGGACTTGGGCAGGCAGATAGCTGAACACGAGTTCGAAAAAGAATACTTTGCAGTTGTTCACGGACACCCGAAGGAAGCGGCGGGGAGATATACCGATATGCTGAAAAGAGACCGGGAGAAAAGGATAACCTATGCCGTCAATGAGAACGGCAGAGATGTGCAGGAAGCGGAGCTGGATTACCGGGTGCTTGAGAGCACGGATGGATTTAGCCTTGTCAGAATAAGGCTATTAACAGGAAGAACACATCAGATAAGGGCGCAGTTTTCCTCAAGGAATATGCCGCTTGTGGGAGATAAGAAATACGGAATAACGGATGATGGCTGCGAGACGGCGCTTTGGTCCTTCAGACTGCGTTTTAAGCACCCAAAGACCAAAGAGGTAATGGATTTCAGAAAAGCACCACCGAAGGTGTTCCCTTGGACGGAGTTTGAGAATATAGAGGGATATATTGAAGATGAATTCTGACAATGGTGAAAAGAGACTTGACTGCCCGTACGCTAAGAAATGCGGCGGCTGCCAGATGCACAATCTTCCATATGAAGTCCAGCTTGCTCAGAAGCAGAAAGAACTGAAGAATCTACTAGGTGACTTCTGCAGAGTTGAAAGAATCATCGGCATGGAGTATCCGTATAACTACAGGGGGAAGGTTCATGCGGCATTCGGCACCGACGGAAAGGGCAGGACGGTTTCGGGAATATACCGACCTAACAGCCACGAGATCGTACCGGTTAAAAGCTGCCTTATAGAGGATAAGACGGCGGATGAAATAATCAGCTGCATAAGAGGAATGATGCCGGCATATAAAATCACGGCGTATAATGAGCGGAGAGATGTTGGTTTTCTGCGGCATGTTCTGGTGAAAAGGAGCTTCAGCACGGGAGAAATTATGGTGGTGCTAGTGGTCACGGAGCCGATATTCAAACTGCAGAAGCCATTCATAAAAGAGCTTACTGAAAAGTTCCCGGAGATAAAAACGGTAATTCTGAACGTCAATGACAGATACACGCCCGTTGTTTTAGGGAGACAGGAAAAGGTTATCTACGGAGATGGGTACATAGAAGATGAGCTGTGCGGGCTGAGATTCCGGATTTCTGCAAAGTCCTTCTACCAGGTCAATCCGGTGCAGACAGAGGTTTTGTATAACACGGCAATAGAGTTTGCAGGACTCACAGGTAAGGAGTACGTGCTTGACGCATACTGCGGCACGGGGACGATAGGTCTTACGGCTAGCCGGCTCTGTGCAAAAGTCGCAGGGGTTGAGATAAACAGGGATGCTGTGAGGGACGCAATATCCAATGCAAAGGCGAACAAGATAGAAAACTGCAGGTTCACATGTGCTGATGCCGGTGACTTTATGCGGGAAATGGCAGCTGCTGGGGAGAAGTGTAATGTGGTGTTCATGGACCCGCCACGGGCGGGAAGCGATGAGCGCTTTATTGGCTCAATGCTGAAGCTTGCCCCTGACAGAATAGTCTATATTTCCTGCAATCCCGAAACCTTAGCAAGAGACCTGAAGCTGATTACAAAGGACAAGTACAAAGTGGAACGAATCCAACCTGTGGATATGTTCCCACATACAAGGCACGT
>R28__coassemble_329_pt1 | contig 21200 bp, 18 predicted proteins | sample R28__metabat2_high_PE_003 | metagenome-assembled genome bin R28
CCCATATGCTCGATAAACGAGCTGTACAGTCTGTCATCCACAGGCGCTATCACACTCCCTGTGTCTATGCGTACGGAAACCTTCATAGTTTTATTCCTCCGGTCCGGATGTGGATTCTCTTTCAATGATTGTGCAGTCAAGCATGATCCTGCTATGCTCTGGTTCTGCACCGGACAGGATCTTCAGCATTTCCTTTGCCGCAGTCTGACCGATCTCAAAAAGCGGGGGCACCACGGTGGAGAGCTGAGGTCGGCAGACTGAGGTGATCTCCCGGTTGTCAAAACCGATAAGACGAATATCCCGGCCAACGTTGATCTGGTTTGCGTTGCAGTAGTCCAGTACACCCATGGCCATCAGGTCATTCTGAGCAAAGATGGCTGTGGCACCGTTTTTTATGAGCTGCTCTCCGAGCGTGTAGCCGCTGTCCCTCTCCCAGTCACCGGTTAGGGTCAGGGACGGATCGTAAGGTATGCCGTGGTCGAAGAGCGCCCGCTGGTGCCCTCTCGTACGGTTTGTGGAATGAGAGCTGTCCGCAGGACCGGTAATCATGCCAATACGCCTGTCTCCGCAGCGCAGAAGAAGCTCTGTCACGTCATAGGCTGCCTTCTCATCGTTGTAAATAACCGACGGGATCGACGGATCTCCGCTGATGCAGTAGGCGCAGACAAATTTGGAGTCCGCATGCTGGGAAAGAGAGACCACCACATGGCTGTGACATCCGATGTAGATGATGCCATCTACCTGCTTTGAGAGCATGTCGTTCACTGCCGACAGCACAAGCTCAGTGCTCTCCTCGAGGTTTTTCGGGCCATTTCCGTAGCGCTTATAGAAACGCAGGTTCCCGAGAATATAGTGATATCCGGCCTCCTCGCAGGACGCGGCGATTCCGTCCACGATCTCCGGGGCATTGAAAACGGTCAGGTCTTCTGTAATGATGCCAATGGTCCGGCTGTGTCCGGCCTTCAGATTGCGCGCGTTAAGGTTTGGCCGATAATTCAGCTCGCGGGCTACGTCAAGAATCATTTTGCGTGTATTGGCATTTACGCCGCCTTTGCCATTGAGTACCTTGCTGACAGTAGCGATTGACACATTAGCCTTTTCTGAGATTTCTTTAATGGTTGCCATAGGTTCCTCCTTTGACATGCATTGTATATATATTAAACGTTTTATTAGAAAATAGCAAGGAAAATTCTGACATGCAGAATATTTTTTGAGAAAAAACACAAAATAACTCTTTACAAAATGCGTGCGGCTGGTGTATATTATGGTCAAGCATGGTAAACGTTTAATATAAATCGACAAAATACCTCTTATTTTTTTCTATATTTGGTAAACGATTAACACGGAGATCGGCATGAAGTCTCATATTCATACACCACCTCTCAATGGAATAAGAATCACCGATCCGCTTTTCGGACGCTACGCGGACATGGTCGCGAAAAAGCTCATCCCTTATCAGTGGGAGATCCTAAACGACCGGGTTCCCGGGACGGAAAAGTCCTACTGTGTGGCAAATTTCCGCATTGCCGCTAGAGAACTGGATGATGCGAGACAGGGCGCGATATTTTGCGACACCGATGCCTACAAGTGGCTGGAAACGCTTGCGTATTGTCTCGAAGCCGGAAAAGCACAGGAGTACGAAGCCGTTGCGGATGAGTTTATCGAACTGATTGGCCGGGCGCAGCAGCCCGATGGATATCTGAATACATATTTTTCGGTGGTTTGCCCCGACAGAAAGTGGACCAATCTGTCAGAGGGGCATGAGCTGTACTGCGCGGGACATCTGATCGAGGCGGCAGTCGCCTACTATAAGGCCACAGGGAAAGACACTTTGCTGAATATTGCCCGCCGCTTTGCCGACCTCATCTGCAGCGTTTTCGGCGACGGAGAAGGACAGCACAGGGGCTATCCGGGACACCAGGAGATTGAGCTTGCCCTTGTTAAGCTTGGCCGCGTCACGGGAGAGCGCCGCTATATTGAAAAAGCCCGGTACTTCCTGGATATTCGGGGCGGAGAGCCGAATTATATTCTGGAGGAGATCAAAGGGCGGAACGGAGAACTGATTTTCCCGGAATTCAAAAACTACGACCCGAAGTATTCCCAGTCTCATATGCCTCCCGCTTTGCAGACAACAGCCGAAGGCCACGCTGTACGCGCCATGTATATGTACTCTGCGATGGCGGACGCCGCAAAAGAGTATAACGACAGTGCCATGAAGGCTGCCTGCCGGACGCTCTGGAAAAACATCACAGAAAAGCGGATGTATATCACCGGCGGTATCGGTTCTTCCGGGCATCTGGAGCGGTTTACTGCCGACTATGACCTTCCCAACGACCGTATGTACTGCGAGAGCTGCGCATCTGTGGGATTGATGATGTTCGGACAGCGCATGGCTGAACTGACTGGGGAAGCCCACTATTATGACGCGGTGGAGCGTGCGCTGTGCAACACTGTGCTGGCAGGCATTGCTGCGGAGGGAGACCGGTATTTCTATGTAAATCCTCTGGAGGTCTGGCCGGAAAACTGTCTGCCCAACACCTCCATGGAGCATGTGAAGCCCGTGCGCCAGCCCTGGTTCGCCTGTGCCTGCTGCCCGCCCAACATAGCGAGGACACTGGCGTCTGTGGGCCAGTACATATACGCGCAAGACGAGAAATCGGTATATATCAACCAGTTCATATCCTCTGTCATAGATACCCGCATTCAGAGCGCCGGGGTGAAGCTGTCCATGAAGTCAGATCTGCTCGGTGGCAAGGTGGATATATGCATACTGTCCGACAAGCCTCAGCCCTTCACATTGCGGGTGAGAATTCCCGAATATTTCAGGATTCCGCAGTTCGTGCTGGAGGGAAGAAGCATAAGCCCGGTGATTGAGAACGGCTATGCGGTGCTTGCCGTATCCCGGGCAGGCGAACAGCACCTGTGCATTACCGGTACCGTACAGCCGATGTGGGTCGCAGCAAATCCCCATGTGAGAGCCGATACAGGGAAAGTCGCTCTGCAGTACGGCCCGTATGTCTACTGCCTTGAGCAGACGGACAACGGTCCGGAGCTCCCTAATCTCTTTGTTTCACCGGAAACTGACATCCGCGTTGATGTTCCCGTCAGAGAGCTTCCCGGCGAACTTCACACGTTGAGCTTTGACGGAAAGCGGATCAGCAGCGGTGTTGAAGATGAGCTTTACGGTAGCCCGGCTTTCAAAGCCGCGGACGTTCATCTCACGGCCGTGCCTTACGGTCTCTGGTGCAATCGGGAACCGGGCGAGATGCTGGTATGGTTGCACAGTCTGATGAGTTTATAACAGCAGCAGGAAGTTGCTGGAATAATAACTAATTTTTTTATGAAAGGACACCAGAAAATGAAAATCAAAAAGCTACTCGCACTCCTGCTCAGCATTCTGATGGTCGCCGGTCTTGCTGCCTGCGGTCAGCAGCCCGCACCCACAGCAGCTCCTGCCGAGGCACCCGCAGACGCACCTGCTGAGGCCCCTGCAGCCGAGGCACCCGCAGCCGCAGAAACCGTAGAGATCACCTATTCCTACTGGGGAACCCCCGAGGAAGCAAAATCCGTTCAGGACGTTGCCGACAAGTTCAACGCTGAAAACCCCGGTATCCATGTAACGGTTCTTGCTATTCCCAACGAGGAATACACCACCACCCTCAACTCCATGGCTGCCGGCGGACAGCTTCCCGACTGCGGCATCATGAACGAGAACGGCGTTCTGGACTTTGCAGCAGATGGTCTTCTTGCTGACATTTCCTCCATGTATGAGGGCAAGAGCTCCATGCCCCTTGACTGCATCACCTTCAAGGCCGACGGCAAGCCCGTTGCATATTCCGCCGCAAACGAGATCCTGTTCCTGTATTACAACAAGGATATGTTTGATGCAGCAGGCGTAGCGTACCCCGATCCCGAGACTCCTTACACCTGGGATGAGTTCGTAGCAGCTGCAAAGCTCCTCACCCTTGACGCCAACGGCAAGAATGCCACCGAAGCTGGCTTTGACGCAAACAACATCGTTCAGTATGGCTGCAACGTCGATAACTGGACCTGGCAGCTCGAAGTCTGGGCTCTCTCCAACGGCGGCCGCTGGTTCTCCGAAGACGGCAAGGAATGCCTAATCAATTCTCCCGAAGTTGCCGAATCCATCCAGAAGATTGCTGACCTCATGAACGTTGAGCACGTCATGCAGTTCAGAGATGGTCTTGAAGACTCCGGTATACAGTCCACCATTGCTGCCGGCAACGTTGCCATGGCAACCGGCGGTGCCTGGAACGTAGGTACCTGCATGAACACCACCACCTTCAACTACGGCGTAGCTCCTCTGCCCGTCATGAAGGAGAAGGTCACCATCTGCACCGGCGGTCCTCAGGTCGTCTTCTCTCAGGGCGAGCACCAGAAGGAAGCCATGGAGTTCATCGCATGGTACACCAAGGAAGAGAACAGCTGGGATTCCCTCATTGCAACCGGTATCTGGATGCCTATCCTGGAAGAGTACTACACCAATGAAGATCTCACCCACAAGTGGGTCGACAATGATAACTTCAGAATGGGCTACGAGAACTACAAAACCTCTGTTGTTGATTACGCTATGAACGACGCCGTTTCCACCTGCTGGTATTACACTCCCCACACCAACGAGTTCATCGGTGCCCTCCGCGGCATGCTCGGTGATGTCTGGGCCGGCAATACTACCGCAGCCGATGCTCTGGCTGCCGGTGCAGGTCAGCTTGCAGCAATTCTTGCAGGCGACTGATTGGCTGTGATATACTGATTCTACCGCTTAACTGATTCTCACGCGGGGTATCTGCCGCGAGGCGATACCCCGCATTCCTGATTTTCCCGAAAAGGGGGCATATACTTGAAAAAACGAAAGAAAGCGTATAACAGTAAACTGCTGCGTGATGAACAGCGCACAGCATATATCTGTCTCATTCCCTCTTTTATAGGCCTTATTTTTCTCACATACCTTCCGCTGGCCGAGGTTTTCGGTCTGAGCTTTTTCAAATGGAAGGGAAACGGCTTTAATACGATGGAATTCATCGGATTAAAGAATTACATCAATCTGTTCACTACCGACCCGTACTTCAAGGAGTCGCTGGTCGTCACGGTTTATTTTACCTTTATCGCCGTATTCGGCAGCATGATATATTCTCTGATCATAGCTCTTCTCTTAAACAGGAAAATTCCCGCTCGCGGCTTCTGGAGAGCAATTTTCTATCTGCCCTACCTCCTGCCTGCTGTTGCGGTTTATCTGGGATGGAACTGGCTCTATAACATCAACTACGGTCTACTCAACCATATTCTCAATTCGTTTTTCGGAGCCCAGAGAATAGGCTTTGTCAACGATACAAAATATGTTGTGCCCTCCCTCGCACTGATCTCCATCTGGCTGTCCGGAAACCTGATCGTGATTTTCCTTGCCGGACTGCAGAATGTTCCCCGCACCTATCTGGAGGCTGCAGAGGTTGACGGAGCAAACGGCTGGAACAGATTCTGGCATATTACCATCCCCTGCATGTCTCCCATAATCTTTTATAATCTGCTGATGTCTCTGATCACCAACCTGCAGGTCATCACGCCCTCTCTCGCTCTTACCAAGGGTGGTCCCGGCAATTCCTCCCGCTTTATCTCATACGTTCTCTATCAGTACGCATTTGAGTACAGAAAATTCGGTCTCGCGGCAGCGGTCTCTGTGATTCTCTTCATCCTCATCGCCATTTTTACCGCGATTCTGTTCGCTACCAGCAAAAGCTGGATGTTTTCACAGGGGGACGATGAATAATGGCTAAAGGATCATTAAAAAGCAAAAAACGAGTTGAAAAGGCTACGGATATCATCTCTTTCGCTCTTGTGGTTTTCTTCTCTTTTCTCTGCCTTTTCCCGATTTACTGGATTTTCCGTTCTTCTCTAATGACAAACAACCAGCTCTTTGCGGCAAAGGTGCCGTTCTTTCCTCCCGAGTGGCTGTTTTCAAACTATCCCAAGACGCTGGAGAATTTCCCTTTCTGGCTTTATCTGAAAAATACCATGACCTTCATCGTTCCCTCTGTTCTCGCCGGAACGATTACGGCCATCATGGGCGGCTATGCTCTGGCCCGTCTCCGCTTTAGGGGGAAAAAGTTCATTTTTCTGCTTATTATCGGCTCCATGTTCCTGCCGACCATGGTTACGCTTATCCCCATCTACATCATGTGGACCAGCGTTTTCAAGCTGAGTGGAACATATTGGCCGCTGATTCTGCCCTATTTCTGCGGCGGCGGTGCATTCAACATCTATCTTATACGCCAGTTTATCCAGACGATTCCCCGCGAGTTGGACGAAGCCGCCACCATCGACGGCGCAGGCTATTTCCGCATTCTGGTCAGCATCATATTTCCTGCGATAAAAGCCGCTGCCATCGTTGTCGCGCTGCTTCTTTTCACTCAGATGTGGAACGATCTGATCCAGCAGTCGCTTTACATTCATGACGCTAAGAAATTTACGATTGCGCTGGGGCTCTCACAGTTTAAGGGCTCCCTTAAACAGGATTACAGTGCGATCATGTGTGCGACCTGTATGTCTTTTGCTCCCGGCATCATTTTTTATTTGCTCGGCCAACGGTATTTTGTTGAAGGAATCGTGCTCACGGGCATGAAGAGTTGAGGCATATGAGTATTTTTACACAGTTCATGAACAGAGAAGGCGTAGGGATTCCTGCGCCTTCAAACGGATTCAGACGGTATTTCTACATTCTGCACACCCATTTTTTCAAGCTGATCGGGCTCAATCTCCTGACGCTTCTTTTCTCACTCCCCGTCGTGACTGCCCCCGCCGCACTGTGCGCAGCGGACAGGGTATATATTTTGCTTCTGAAGGACGGGAACTGTTTCCTGTGGCAGGATTATATTAAAGAGTTCCGTGAAGAGGTCTTCCGTCTGATCCTTCCCGGTCTTCTGTTTGCGCTTATCCTTTTTTCCGGCTATTTTTTCATGAGTCTGGGAAAGGGCAATGCAGTCTATCTCGGCTGGAGCTCTCTGTTCTGGATGGTGGGGATCCTCATGACCGCAATGGGCCTTGCTTGGGGCAGGTATACTCTGGTTTTGGCGGCTCTGCAGCCTCTTCTGGTGATGAAACTTATGAAAAATGCCGCTTTGTTGTGCGCGATGAATCCCGCACGAGCCGCGCTTGTCGCCACCGTCATTGCTGCTGCGGTCTTCGCGGCCGCTGTTCTCATGCCGGTTTTTCTTGTTGCCATTGTACTCATTTGGGTGGCATTCATTCAGTATACCACCTGCTCTATCGTTTATGAGTTTGCAGAAAAGCATGTTATTACCAAAGAATAATTACAGGAGGATATATCATTGAAAACAAATGAATTTTGGTTTGTAGTCGGCTCGCAGTTCCTGTACGGCCCGGAGGTGCTGGAGACCGTAGAGGCGAGAGCCAAAGAGATGGCGGAGGAGATGAGCAAAAAGCTCCCGTATTCTCTGGTATTCAAGACCATCGGTGTCACCTGCGAGGGTATCACCAACATTATAAAAGAGGCAAACTACTCTGACGAGTGCTGCGGCATCGTCACCTGGTGCCACACCTTCTCCCCCAGTAAAATGTGGATCAACGGTTTCGCGTCCCTGCAGAAGCCATACTGCCATCTGGCTACCCAGTACAATAAGGAGATCCCCGACGATGAGATCGATATGGACTTCATGAATCTCAATCAGGCCGCCCACGGCGACCGAGAGCACGGCTTCATCGGAGCTCGCCTCCGTATACCCCGCAAGGTCATAGCCGGATACTGGCAGAGTGAAAAGGTTCTTTCAAGACTTTCCGACTGGATGAAGGCAGCGGTTGGTGTCGCGGTGTCGAAGCAGATGAAGGTCATGCGCTTCGGCGACAACATGCGTGAGGTCGCCGTCACCGAGGGCGACAAGGTGGAAGTCCAGCACAAGCTGGGCTGGCAGGTCAACACCTGGGCACAGGGCGATCTGGTCAAGGAGATGAACGCCGTATCTGATGCCGAGGTCGAGGAAAAGATGGCCGAGTACCTTGCAAAATACGACGTGGCCACTGACAATATCGAAGCTATCCGCTATCAGGCAAAGGAAGAGGTCGCCATCAAGAAAATGATGGACCGGGAGGGCTGTCTGGCCTTCTCCAACACCTTCCAGGATCTCTACGGCATGGAGCAGCTTCCCGGCCTCGCCTCCCAGAACCTGATGGCGCAGGGCTACGGCTACGGCGGAGAGGGCGACTGGAAGGTCGCGGCCATGACCGCCATCATGAAGGCCATGGGCGAGAACGGCAACGGCGCCTCCGCGTTCATGGAGGATTATACATACCACCTTGTCGAGGGTCAGGAGTACTCTCTCGGCGCTCATATGCTGGAGGTCTGCCCCTCTCTGGCGGCAGGTAAGCCCCGCATCGAGACCCACCATCTGGGAATCGGCATGAACGAAAAGGACCCGGCCCGTCTGGTATTCGAGGGCAAGGCCGGCAAGGCCATCGTCGCCAGCCTCATCGACATGGGCGGGAGACTCCGCCTCATCGTGCAGGATATCGAGTGCGTCAAGCCCATCATGCCCATGCCCAACCTCCCCGTGGCGAGGGTCATGTGGAGAGCCATGCCGGATCTAACCACCGGCGTGGAGTGCTGGATCACCGCCGGTGGCGCGCACCATACCGTCCTGTCCTATGATGTGACCGCCGAGCAGATGCACGACTGGGCACAGATGATGGACATCGAGTTCGTGTATATCAATAAGGACAGCACCCCCGAAAAGCTGGAGGAGGAGCTGCTCATTAAGGACCTGATCTGGAAATTAAAATGATGGATTTGAAAAACACTGTTTTGGGTATCGAGCTTGGCTCTACCCGTATAAAGGCCGTTCTGCTCAATGAAAAGCACATCCCGGTCGCCTCCGGCAGCCATGAGTGGGAAAACCAATTGGTGAACGGCGTGTGGACCTACTCCATGGAGGCTGTTCACAGCGGAATACAGGCGTGCTACGCCGACCTCAAGCGGGATGTAAAGGAAAAATCCGGTGTGACGCTCGCCACAGTCGGTGCCATTGGCGTGTCCGGCATGATGCACGGCTATCTGCCCTTTGACAGGGACGGGAAACAGCTGGCGGCATTCCGCATCTGGCGCAACACCATGACCGGCGAGGCAGCGGAAAAGCTCACGGCGCTCTTTGGCTTCAATATTCCCCAGCGCTGGAGCATCGCCCATCTCTATGAGGCGATACTGAATGGCGAGGAGCACGTAAAGGACATCGCACAGCTCACCACTCTTGCTGGGTATATCCACTATGTGCTCACCGGAGAAAAGGTCATGGGTGTGGGCGAGGCCTCCGGTATGTTCCCCATCGCCAGCGAGAAGCTGGACTATGACGAAACCATGGTCGAGAAATTTGACGCGCTCCACGGTCAGCCCTGGAAGCTGCGGGACATTCTCCCCAAAGTCCTCAACGCGGGCGAATGCGGCGGGTATCTCACCGAAAAAGGCGCAAAGTTCCTTGATCCGGACGGCGATCTGCTACCCGGCATTCCCGTGGCTCCCTGCGAGGGTGACGCGGGCACCGGCATGGCGGCCACCAACTCCGTACGGGAACGGACGGGCAATGTGTCGGCAGGCACCTCGGACTTCGCCATGATCGTCACCGACCATGCGCTCGGCGTTCACCGGGAGATCGACATGGTGACTACCCCAGCGGGCGCTCCGGTCGCCATGGTGCACTGCAACAACTGTACCTCCGACATCAACGCCTGGGTCAGTCTCTTCGGTGAATTCGCAGACCTGATCGGCGCCGACGCGGACAAAGGCAGACTGTTCACCATGCTGTTCAAAAAGGCTTTGGAGGGTGACGCGGACGGCGGCGGACTTCTGAGCTACAACTACTTCTCCGGTGAGGGCGTGACGGATCTGGACGAGGGAAGACCGGTGTTCCTCCGCATGCCGGACGCGAAATTCACGCTGTCAAACTTCATGCGGACGCATCTGCTCTCCGCTCTCGCCACGCTGAAGATCGGCATGGACATCCTCACTGGGACGGAGAACGTAAAAATCGACAAGTTGTACGGTCACGGCGGCTTCTTCAAGACCCCCGTCGTGGGGCAGCGGATGCTGTCCGCGGCGGTGAACGCGCCGGTTTCCGTGATGGAGACGGCGGGAGAGGGCGGCCCCTATGGCATGGCTCTGCTCTGCGCCTATATGCTTTGGAAGGAAGCGGGCGAGAGTCTGGCCGACTATCTGGACAACAAGGTGTTTGCCGGGTCAAAGTCCGCCACGCTCATGGCGAAACCAAACGATATTGATGGCTTCAATAAATTCCTTGAGACATACAAAGCGGCCTTCCCCGTAGAAAAGACCGCTGTTGAGGTGCTGTGATGCTGGAAAAACTCAAAGAAGAAGTTTTACAGGCAAATCTCCTACTGTCGAAGTACGGTCTGGTGACCTTTACATGGGGCAATGTGTCCGGTATAGATTGGGAGAGCGCCTTGTGGTCATAAAGCCCATCGGCGTGCCCTATGAGGGTATGACCGCAGAGGATATGGTGGTCATTGACCTTGATGGCAAGGTGGTCGAGGGCAAATGGAAGCCCTCCAGCGATACTGCCACCCACGTGGAGCGTTATAAGGCGTTCCCGGACTGCGGCGGCATCGTCAACACCCGTTCACGGTGGGCTACCACCTTTGCACTGGCCGGCATGGACATTTCCGCCATGGGCACCACCCACGCGGACTACTTCTATGGCGACATCCCCTGCACCCGGAAGATGACTGCGGCGGAGATTAAGGGCGAGTACGAGAAAGAGACCGGAAAGGTCATTGTTGAGCCCTTTGCGGATAAATCCCCGGCCGCCATTCCCAGCGTGGTCGTCCACAGTCATGGTCCCTTCGCCTGGAGCACGGACGCCATGAACGCGGTGCACAACGCTGTTGTCATGGAGGAGGTCGCCTTTATGGACTGGCACGCCATGATGATCAACCCGGAAAAGGGCCGGATGCAGCAGGAGCTTTTGGATAAACACTATCTCCGCAAGCACGGCAAGAACGCATACTACGGACAGAACTGATAAAACGGACGAATGCAATACTAAGTGGAGATAAAACCCGCAGTAACTTCAAACCTATAACATTCAAGCCCCGCTCGAAATCAAGATTTATGATATGCTCTCCCTTAAGTAGATTTTGGATTTATTCCTTGTCTACTTAAGGGAGAGCATATCAAAGGTTCACATACACCTACGTGGGTGGTTTTCTCTAATTTTAGGGTTCTTTGCCAAAGAAAACGACTGATTTTGATTAAATCGGCCGTTTTTTATATTTCATTGTATTTATTCGACTCAACATTACCGTTTCAAAACTTTTGTTAGTCTAAAAAGAAATTAAAGCTTTTCCTTTTTGTCAAGAAGAATTATAATGATAATATTCTTAGAACACTTTGTCTCTGTGTACAATCGGTTTAATCAAAAACACTATTTGAACTATGAAAGAAGGTCTATTAATGAAGCATCTTATGTCCGGTAACGAAGCGATTGCCCGCGGTGTATATGAAGCGGGTGCGCAAGTTTGCTCGGCATATCCCGGTACTCCAAGCACTGAAATATTTGAGACCCTGCCGCTGTATAAGGAAGACCTGTACTGTGAATGGGCCCCAAATGAGAAAACAGCTACTGAGGTTGCATATGGAGCTGCAATAGCCGGCGCCAGAAGCTTCACTGCTATGAAGCATGTTGGTCTGAACGTAGCTGCAGACCCTGTTTTTACCGCTGCTTACAACGGAGTAAATGCAGGTTTTGTAATCGTTTCAGCAGATGACCCCAGTATGCATTCCTCCCAGAATGAGCAGGATAACAGATGGTATGCAAGGCATGCAAGAATTGCCTGTGTTGAGCCTTCTGATTCACAGGAATGCAAAGATTTTGTGAAAACCGCGTATGAGATTTCCGAGCGTTTCGATATGCCTGTTCTTTTCAGAACCACTACAAGAGTTTCACACTCCAAAAGCCTTGTTGAATTTGGTGAGAGAGAGGAGCACAGCGGACAGTATGTGAGAAATCCTGGCAAATACTCCTGCTCTCCAGCACTTGCTTATAGGAACAGAGCAAAGGTTGAAAAGAACTTTGAAGCCCTTGAAGAGTACAGCAACGAATGCCCCCTTCAGAAGTTGGAGATGAATGGCAGTAAAATAGGTGTCATCACAGCTTCAATAGCATATGAATATGCAAAGGACGCATTCCCTGAAGACACATCTTTCCTTAAGCTTGGTCTCACCCACCCTCTTCCCATGAAGCTTATTAAAGATTTTGCGTCAAAGGTTGAAAAGCTCTATGTAATAGAAGAGCTTGACCCGTTCATGGAAGAACAGATCAGGGCTGCCGGTATTGAATGTACCGGCAAGGAACTTGTCAGCGACATGTACGAGCTGAATCCCCAGTTGCTTAAAAAGATGATATTCGGTGTTGAACCGGAAACCGTTGAAGTCGGGGTTGAGGCAGTCTCTCGTCCTCCAGCACTTTGTCCGGGCTGTCCTCACAGAGGATTCTTCTATACCATGTCAAAGCACAAGGAATACACAGTGTGCGGTGACATAGGCTGCTATACTCTCGGCGGTGCAACTCCACTTGACTCTTCTGAAACCTGCGTTTGCATGGGTGGCGGCTTTACTATCGCTGCAGGTATATCAAAGGCCTTTGAAGCCAGGGGTGAAAAGAGAACCGTGTTCGGTGTTGTTGGCGATTCCACATTCTTCCACAGCGGAATGACCGGAGCTCTTGAAATCATTTACAATAACGCTAATGTAATACCTGTTGTCCTTGACAACCATATAACAGGAATGACCGGTCATCAGGATAATCCGGGAAGCGGATATAACCTCTTGGGTGAAGTGGCTTCCGCCGTTAGAATTGAAGACGTTCTGTCTGCATACGGATTTAAGAATGTAATTATCGTTGACCCCCAGGATCTGACCGCAATGCAGAAGGCTGTTGACGATGCAGTAAAATCCGAGGAGCGTTCAGCAATTGTGTGCCGCCGTCCCTGTCTTCTCATAAAGCGCATTCCGCATGAGAAAGCCTGCTGTGTTGTTGATACGAACAAATGTATCGGCTGCAAGCTCTGCCTCAAGGTCGGATGCCCTGCAATAATGATAAAGGACGGTAAATCGTTTATAAACGACAGCCAGTGCGTCGGCTGTACAATCTGTGCTCAGGCATGTCCTAAGGGTGCCATCACCCGGAAGGAGGTATGACGAATGAAAAATAAAAGTATACTTCTGGTCGGCGTAGGCGGGCAGGGAGCAATCCTCACAGCAAAGATTCTTGTAAACGGCCTGATTTCCGCCGGATACGATGTTAAGATGAGTGAAGTCCACGGTATGAGCCAAAGGGGCGGAAGTGTTTCCACCCAGGTCCACTTCGGTGAAAATGTCAATTCCCCCGTTATCGGACTGGGGGCTGCAGATATTCTGGTTGCTTTCGAAAAGATGGAAGCAGTCAGATACTCAAAATTCCTCAAACCCGACGGAATAGCCGTAATAAATGACTTTGAGATGGAATCCTCCACTACCGCTGCAGGTCTTGTTCAGTACCCCGAGGGCTGTCTTGAAGCCATGCAGAAGAATTTCAAAACCTTTACTCTTAAAGCAGCTGATATTGCAGAAAAACTCGGTAGTGTCAAATGTATGAATGTGGTTCTTTTCGGCGCCCTGGTTAAGGCTCTGAACATGGAAAGCATAGATTGGGAAAAGGTAATCAGACAAACTGTTCCCGAAAAATTCGTGGACCTGAACATTGCTGCTTACAGAGCGGGAAAGGATGCCATCTGAAGTGAATTTCAGTGCTGAATATAAAAAACGGCTGATGACCGCGGATGAGGCGGTCAGAATGGTTAATTCCGGAGACTGGGTGGATTACGGTTCAAACAACTCAATGCCCTACTCTTTGGATGCTGCACTCGCCGCAAGAAAAGATGAGCTGCATAGCGTAAAAATCCGCGGCAATTTAACGCCGGGTCCGATTCAGGTAATCGAATGCGACCCGGAAATGGAGCATTTCGTATACAACACTTGGCATTGTGGAGGCTATGAGAGAAAGATGGTCGGACTGGGGCGTGCCTTCTTCACACCCATGCTCTTCAGGAATCTCGAATGGTACTACACCAACTTCCTGACAGTGGATGTTGCTATGATTTCCGTGGCCCCAATGGACGAAGAGGGGTATTTCTCCCTTTCGGGTGCTGCAGGGGCTGCAGCTCCGGCAATAATGACTGCAAAGAAGATTATTCTTGAAGTCAATGACGCAATGCCGCGTATTAACGGCGGTCCGGAGACGAAAGTTCATATTTCAAATGTTGATGCTGTGGTTGAAGCAGGCTGCAGACCTCTCATGCAGTTCGATTCCCCGGAGCCGTCAGAGAATGATAGAGCTATAGCATCATATATACTCCCTTATATTCCCAACGGGGCAACCGTGCAGCTGGGAATAGGCGGAATGCCAAATGCTCTAGGTGAGATGATGGTGGATTCCGACCTTAAGAATCTGGGAATGCATACGGAACTCATGTCTGATGCCTACTGCTCCCTTTATCGTGCAGGCAAGCTTACAAATGCAGAGAAAAATATTTTCAGGGGAGTCGGTGTCCTTGGGCTTGCTATTGGTTCAAAGTCCCTTTACGAGTTCATAGCGGATAACAGCTCGGTTAGAGTAATGCCTCTAAGTTACGTGAATGACCCCTCAGTTATAGCATCGATTGACAACATGATATCCATCAACAGCTGCCTGAACGTGGATCTCTATGGTCAGGTAAGTTCAGAAAGCTCCGGCACCAGACAGATAAGCGGTACCGGAGGACAGCTTGATTTCGTCACGGGTGCCAGTTCTTCCAAAGGTGGAAGGTCTTTCCTTTGCCTCAATTCTTCGTTTACTGACAAAGAAGGCAAGCGTCACTCATGTATCCTCCCAAGGTTTACCGGCGGCGACATCATTACAACACCACGTACACAGTCATTTTATATTGTCACAGAGTACGGAGCCGTCAATCTTGCAGGTAGAAGTACTTGGGAAAGAGCGGATATGCTGATTTCGATAGCTCATCCCGATTTCAGAGACGATTTGATTAAGGCGGCCGAGATGCAAAAAATCTGGCTTCCGTCAAACAAGCGATAAAGCTGCATACATACTTCCGCAATACGATAAAACATAGAGGAGTCCTAACGGACTCCTCTTCATTATTTAATTAAATGCAGCAGAGATGACTGCAGACAATCCTTTTTCACAAAAAATGGCAAAAAACAAAAAAATATTGAAAAAATATATTTACAAATAAATTACAAAGTAGTATAATAATTAATACTTATTGTAATATATTCTTACATTCTGGAGACGGGGATATGAGCACATTAAAAGAAACCGTACTGAGCGGTGGAATAGAAGAGGCTGCTTACCTGAGGATAAGAGATAAAATCCGTGACAACAACAGAAGAACTGTAATTATGTTCTCTGCAATTGCAATTGCAGCATTCTTCGTTCTTACTGTTGCGTCGATGCTTGCTGAAACACTTTCACCTTACAGGTCTGTATATGTTATCGGCTTTGTTCTCTCAATAATCATCTGGTCAATTGCAAAATACAAAGGTGCCGATAACGTCTCTGTTATGACCTTCGATGTTTACCTCTTTGCCCTCATGCTCATGGCGGTCGGAATAGCTTTAGGAACATTCATGAGTCCCAATGAAATTGCGGCAACATACATTGCCCTGCTGCTGGCGGTTCCACAGGTATTCACAGACAGGCCATGGAGAATGTACCTTCTTATTGCAGTTTCAATAATCACCTTCATTGTGATGGCGCTTCTTTTCAAAGACCCTACAACCTTGAGTTCTGATATTACCAATGCCATTATTTTTGGCGCTGTGAGTGTTTTGCTTTGCACCTTTTCCATGAAGACCCGTATTGCAAGATATCATCTTGAAGACCAGATAAGATTTCTGGCAGAAAATGACCAGCTTACAGGTCTTAAGAACAGATATTCATACCAGCAGTATCTTGACAATTCAACGGTGCTAAAATCCAGTTCAATTTACTGCATTTATGTGGATGTCAACGGACTTCACGAGCTGAACAACAGCAAGGGGCATGAAGCTGGCGATAGAATGCTTCAGTATGTTGCATCAGTCATGCAGCATCTTTTCGGGGCAGAAAACACATACCGCATAGGCGGAGATGAATTTGTGGCATTGGGTGTTGACAAGAGCCTGGACGAAATCAAGGAGCTTGTAGAAGCCATGAAACATGCAGTTGAAAGTGCAGGATATCACATTGCCGCCGGAATCGGGCTTCAGGAAAAGAAGGAGATAGAAGTCAATTCCATAATCAAGGATGCCGAGAAAGAAATGTACAAAGACAAGGCAGAGTATTACAGACTATCCGGAAAAGACAGAAGAAGACAATAAGAAGATTACAAAATATTTAGTGCGGAGACTGTTGAAGTCCCCGCACTTTTTATATTGTCCGACCTTCCAGTCTGAGCAGTGCCGTCTTGTTTTCTATTCCTCCGCCGTATCCTGTGAGTGAGCCGTCCGTTCCGATTACACGGTGGCATGGGATTATGATGCATATCGGGTTCCAACCCACTGCTCCGCCCACAGCCTGTGCTGACATCTTACCAATACCACGTTTTTGGGCAATCGCGGACGCAATATTCCCGTATGACACGGTCTGCCCATATGGAATTCGAAGCATCAGGTCTATCACTTCCGACCTGAAATCTGTCAGATTGTTTATTCTGTATTCCGGGGTGAAATCAGGAATACCACCGCCAAAATATATATCAAGCCAGCGGACTGTTTCGTTAAAAACCGGTAACCTGATCTCTCCGCATCCGTCCGAGTGCTTCAACTCATCCTTCGAGCCATCAAACCAAAGCCCTGTCAGATAATCACCGTCACTCTCCATAATCATATCCGAAAAGCCCACCGGTGTTCTGTATGCCTGTCTGAAATGCATACCCATCCCCCAATTCATTTCCGTTTTTCTTAAAATATAATATGCTTCAGCTATATGTCAAGCTCTGACTATTCGAAGCCTCTTGACCCTTTTACTGCATTTTTATATAATAAATAATAGTAGCAGTAAATCTCAGGAGGATTTCATTATGCAAAAAAGCACAAAGCTCGGCGGTAGGCTCTGGTTCTGCCTCATATTCTTCGGCCTCATAGGTCAGATTGCCTGGATAGTCGAAAATATGTACTTTGCCACCTTCTGCCAGGACATTTTCAGCAACTCGGGTCGTCCGGATCTGAGCTATATAGTTACAACTCTTATGGTTATCTTTTCCGCGCTGACAGCAACGCTCACTACGGTTATTGCAGGTGCAAAATGCGACAAGCTTGGAAAGCGCAAGCCATTCATCGCCTGGGGATACATCATTTGGGGCTTCACAATAATGGTTTTCGCCTTTCTTCCCATGCGGGCTGAATCGGGCATGCTGTTCCTCATCGGATTTCTTCTCGTACTCTTTGACTGCGTCATGACCGTTGCAGGCTCCACCTCGAACGACGCGGCCTTCAATGCCTGGGTTGCTGACAACACCAACACAACAAACCGCGGAAGGGTAAACACAATTCTTTCAATGCTGCCGGTTTTTGCCGTAGTCGTTGTTTTTATCGGACTCGGCTCCCTCTACAGCTCGTCAAACGAAAACAATGCTCTGTTCTTTATTGTTCTCGGCTGTATACCAACCGCGGCAGGTGTTCTCGCTCTTTTCCTTCTGAAGGACGCCGACGGGATTGAAAAGAAATCCGACAGCGAATACTATCAGGATACGCTTTACGGTTTCAGAAAGGATGTTGTAAAGCAGAACAGAATGATGTATATCTGCCTCACCGCCTTCTGCATTATTAACATAGCCCAGCAGACATTCTTCTCATATCTAATAAACTTCATCATCAAGACTCTCGGTCTGGGAGACGGCTTTGTAATTCCTATGGCTGTCATCATTGTGGGCGCCGCCGTAATCACCGGAATTATGGGTATTTTCCTGGATAAATACGGTAGGAAGAAATTCTATTTTCCGCTGCTTGTGTTCTTTATTCTTGGCACATTCTCCTTCTACCTGCTCAAAAACACGCAAGGAACAATGCTGACTCTCGTCCTATACGCAGGCGGAATTATTATGATGGGAGCTATGCTTTCTCTAACGGGAGCTCTGCAGGCCGCATTTCAGGACTATATCCCCTCAGGCTTTGAGGGCAGATTCCAGGGTGTAAGAATGTGCTTCACAGTTCTCATCCCCATGATAATCGGCCCGATAATCTCGCTGATAATAGGTCTTGACGCGATGGGAATGAACGGTGAGGACTTTATGCCCACATATGAGATTTTCCTCGCTGCTGCAATTGTTGCCCTGCTCGCATTCATTCCTCTCTACTTTGTAAGACGAGATGACGACAGACTGAGAAGCTCTCTTATTGACAAGCTTGACTCCAACTGCTGAAAGGCAGCTGAGACAGCACATTAAGTTTTGGAGTATTAAATAGTCTTTGTTGGTACACTTTTTTGAATATGTACAAAGTGTATAAAAATGCGGCTTAAAAAAGCCTCGTTATGCAACTTTATTGTAGACAAAAACGGATTTTTCATTTATAATCAACCATGTAGCAAAATAAACAATTTTTCAGGAGGTAAATATGAAGAAATCCAAAAAATGCGGTTTCCTCGGAGTACTTCTCTGCCTTGCAGGAATAGGCGTAGTCGGCTATTTCCTCAGAGAGAAGATTCGCGAAAGATTCTTCAACAGCATGTATGAGGATCAGTATCTCAAGCTAGTCGATGTTGGAAGACTCGTTTGGGATCTCGTCAACTGGCCTATCGACTGGGTCAGAGCAATGCTCCCCTGATCTGAGCGGAAAATATTATAAAGAAAGGTAAATACTATGAACAAAATTTACGAGCCTTTATTTACTCCGTTCAAAATCGGAGAAGTAGAAATTCCCAACCGTATCGTACAGTGCTCAATGGGCGGCACATCCCTCTTTGGATGGCTGGAGCCTTCCCACTTTGACAAGGAAGCAGCTGACTTCCTTCTCAAGAGAGCAAAAGACGGTGTTGGCCTTGTTCTCCCCGGCATGCAGGTTATCCGTGACACCATGGGTAGAAAATGGCTTGACCAGAACAAGCAGATGTACCGTGTACTCAAGCCCTACATGGAAGAGTACCACAAGACTGGCGGAAAGCTCTTCATTCAGCTCGCCGGCGGCTTTGGCCGTTCAATGGCCGTTACAGGCTGGATGACAGCTCTTGCAAAGAATGACCTTCTTAACAAGATTGCAAGCCCTGTTGTCGATGTTCAGTATTCCTGCGCATCCGCATCCGCAACCCCGAACCGCTGGGCAGACTTTGATTCCCGTCCCTTCACAGTTGAAGAGATTCAGGAAATGGTTTACCACTTCGGTCTCACAGCAAAGAAGCTGCGTGAAGCAGGCCTCGATGGCGTTGAAATCCACGCTGTTCACGAAGGCTACAACCTTGACCAGTTTGCTATTGCCAACATGAACTTCCGTAACGACCAGTACGGCGGATCTCTTGAGAACCGTCTGCGCTTCGCTACAGAGATCGTACAGTCCATCCACGAGCATGCAGGAGACGACTTCCCTGTATCTCTGCGTTACTCCGTACGTTCCATGACCAAGGGCTGGCGCCAGGGCGCAATGCCGGGCGAAGACTTTGTCGAGTTCGGTCGTGACATGGCAGAGTCCGAGAAGGTCGTTAAGATTCTTGAGGATGCCGGCTATGCATTCCTCAACTGCGACAATGGTACCTACGATGCATGGTACTGGGCACATCCGCCTCAGTACATGCCGGACAACTGCAACCTTGCAGATGTCGAGCACATCAAGAACTACACAAATATTCCTGTTGCTTGTGCAGGCCGTATGGATCCTGTTAAGGCTGCTGAGGAAATCGGTGCAGGCCGTCTCGATGCAGTTGCAATTGCCCGTCAGAACCTCGTTGATGAGAACTGGGTCACCAAAATCAGAACCGGTCATGAAGATGACATCCGTCCCTGCATCCGTTGCCACAACGGTTGCTTCAACTTCGCTAAGTTCGAAGGCACAGAGAACATCCAGTCCCTGGGTGACTCCCTCCACCTCGGACGCTGCGCACTCAACCCGCCCACCATGCAGCACAACCGCTATAAAATCGTTCCGACCAAGAACCCGAAGAAGGTTGCTATCGTCGGCGGCGGCGTAGGCGGTATGGAATGTGCACTTGTCCTCAAGAAGAGAGGCCACAATCCTGTTATCTTTGAGAAGTCCGATGAACTCGGCGGTATGTTCCTCACTGCTTCTGCAATGAGCTTCAAAGAGAACGATAAGGACCTCATCAAGTGGTACAAGAAGCAGATGGCAGATTACGGCATTGATATTCGCTACAATTCCGAAATCACTGACCTCAACAAGCTGAAGGCTGAGTATGACGATATCATCGTCTGCACAGGTTCTGTTCCCAGAAATATGCCTCAGATCCCCGGCTTCGACAAGACCGTTAACTTCACACAGCTCCTCCGTGAGGGTGTTGATGTTGGCGACAAGCCTCTGTTCCTCGGCGGCGGCCAGTCCTCCTGCGAGGCTGCATATGACCTCATTCTCTCCGGAAAGCATCCGACCATTGTTGAATACGGCAATGACCTCGTAGCAGCACAGGCAACCTGCCTTGCAAACACCTCCTTCCTGAGAGATGCAATGAAATACCACAACGTACCTGTTTACCTGCACAGCACGGTAACAGAAATCGGTGACGGTTATGCAATGGTCAAGACTCCTGACGGAACCGAGAAGATTGAATGCACCGCAGTTGTAAACGGCGTTGGATTCATTCCTGCTCCTGTCGGCGAGCGTGCACCTCATGTTCACAGAGTCGGTGACTGTGTTGCAATCGGCAACCTGAGAACCGTTATCTGGAGAGCATGGGACATCTGCATGAGAATATAGTTTCTCATCTCCCAATAATTGTTTTGCACAGCAGTCTTCGGACTGCTGTGCTTTTTTGAAAAATAATATTGACTTTGCCGTATAACTGTGCTATTCTATTTGAGCTGAAAAGAGATATCGCGGGGTAGAGCAGCTGGTAGCTCGTCGGGCTCATAACCCGGAGGTCGTTGGTTCAAATCCTTCCCCCGCAACCAATAAAACATCCACCCATTAAACGGGTGGATGT
>R28__coassemble_345_pt1 | contig 20549 bp, 23 predicted proteins | sample R28__metabat2_high_PE_003 | metagenome-assembled genome bin R28
ATGCTATAATACTTTCAAAATGATGCTGTAAAAGGAAGGCGAGTTTTTGTGGCAATCATACCCGACTATCTAAAATGGAGAGGAGATATCCCATTTAGCGTTTCTCCGTTCAATGATGTTGACAATTATATCGTCTCAAAGATTGGATGTCCCGATTTTTCAGGTATAGTTCCATCAGATAAAAAAGAAATCGCCATCGGAGAGGCTGTCGTAAAATATCACAAAAAGTACGGAAGCGATGTTAAACTTGGAGCACTTGCTTCAAACCTTATTATTCCAATGCTTACACTGCTTCCGGCAACGGAACGCTTCGCAAGGCTTAAGCTTAGCGGCTATGTTAACAAAGTGGACAGCAGCAACGTTGAACAGTTTTCAGCTCTCACCGTTACTTTGCCTGACGGAACTCATTATGTATCATTTCGAGGTACAGATGATACACTCATAGCCTGGAAAGAGAATTTCAACATGTCGGTGAAGCATCCTGTGCCGGCACAGCTCGATGCTCTTGAATATCTAAAGAAGGCAGCCGCTGAATATGACGGAAAACTAATAGTTGGTGGGCACTCCAAAGGCGGAAATCTTGCTGTCTATGCCTCAGTCAATGCTCAACGCGAAATACAGGATAGAATAGTACACGTTTATTCTAATGACGGCCCGGGATTTACTGATGAGTTCTATAAAAACGATGGTTACGCTGAAATTTCTGATAGAATTACAACCATTCTCCCATATTACTCAACAGTGGGCGTTCTGCTGAAGCAGGGAAGCTATACTGTTGTAAAATGCGGCAGAGCAGGTCCTGCTTCACACGACGGATATTTCTGGGAGACCCAGCCTGACGGTTTCGTGCAAGCCGATTCTCTTAGCAAATCAAGTCTTGCGATGATGCAGGGAATCAGTGAACTTGTACACGATACCGACGACAGCGAGCTACAGGACTTCATAGATGATTTCTTTGGTATTCTGGAATCAACAGGTGCAACAAGCCTATCAGATTTTACGGAAATGAAACTTAAAAACGCACTTAAGCTTGCAGGCTCAATGGGATATGACAAGAGTGTGAGACGCTTCACTGTGAACATGCTTGAAAACATTGCCAAGGACTATGAGCAGTTAAGCTCATCGCACAACTCTTCGGTCAAGATAGAGAATTTATGATAGATTAGTATAATGCAATAGTAAACCGGCGGATGTTTTCATCCGCCGGTGCGTATTCTGGCAAATTAAGCTTATTAGAGAATCTTCTTGCTTGCAAGCTGTGCTGCACAGGCCGCAAGAGATAGATAAGTCTGCTCAGGATCATCACTTCTTCCTGCTATGGCTATAGGAATTTTCGCACCAACGAGGAAACCGAATCCCTTGGCATCAGCATGCTGCATCAGCACTTTGATAAGAAGGTTGCCGGACATTAGGTTCGGGACAACAATTCCGTCAAATTCACCGCAGTAAGGGCAATCAAAATTCTTAAGACGCGCAGCGTCCTTGCTCATGATAAGGTCATAGGATATTGGTCCGACTATGTTGCAGTCTGCGATTGGCTTTTTGCTGTGCTCCTTGACTATTGTCTGGTCTTCAACGGTATCTCTCATGTGGAAGCTTGGCTTCTCAACCATTGATAGAAGAGCAATATTTGGATGCTCAATTCCGAGATCGTTCATAGCATTAACCATGTTTTTAAGGACTTCAACACGTGTATCTTCAGACGGATTGATAAGAAGTGTAACATCCGAAACTGCCAGTATCTTCTCATATCCGGGTATTTTCAGGAATACAACGTGGGTTACTAAAGCATCGTCCTTTATAAGGTGGTTAGCTTTGTTCAGGACCGGCATAAGGTAATCTCTTGTCTGCTGGTTACCGCGCATAAGAGTATCAGCTTTGCCTGCGTTAATCATTTCAATTGCATATTGCACCGGATTGTCTCCGCCACAGGCCTCTTCAATAACATAGTCCTTGTTTAGGCAGCCTATTCTTTCCAGAACAGCTTTTATCTTGTCGGCATTTCCAACAAGAATCGGTTCAACAAATCCGTCCTCCTGTGCAGCGAAAACACCCTTGAGAATGTTTTCTGCGTCTGCTGCTGCAACAGCTACACGCATGGGCTTTTTAATGGACTGTGCTCTGGTAACGAGCCGGTTGAACTCCTCGGGGTAAACCATACTGCTCATATTAATTCCTCCAAATATTTTTCTTAATTAAAAACTAAATTTAATTATCCGCTTCTGCCTCCGGCAACTTACAGACATCAATCCATTCCTTAGCTTTAGAATACTCATAAAGCTCGTCAAGATTGAGTTCTATTGCACTGCTGGGACTTCCAACAGCCGGAAATACGGTGACAAAACGCTTTAGACTATCATCGAGATAAACATCAACGCCGTCTTTTATACCAAATGGACACACTCCACCTATAGGATGCCCAACCAGTTCAAGCAGCTCATCTGCAGTGAGCATCTTTGCCTTGCAGTGAAATTTGTCCTTATATTTGCGGTTGTCTATTCTGGCGTCTCCTGCAGCAAGAATCAGAATTGCAGAATCTCCAATTTTAAAAGAGAGTGTCTTGGCAATTCGCGCACCTTCAACATTAAGTGCCTGAGCTGCAAGCTCTACAGTGGCCGAGGAAACCTCAAACTCCTGTACTCTGTCTTCAATACCAAGTGCTCTGAAATATTCTCGGCCTTCTTTAATTGACATATATAATCCTCCGGGATCAATGATTTTACTGATACATCAGGTCAATTCCGGAGCAGCCAATAAAGACATTTCCGGGAAACTTTTCACTGTCCTCTTTAATCTCGGATATCACTCTTGCGCGTGTTTCATAGCTATCACAGTCATCAAGCTTATCCATAAGCTTTACGCGGGTTGAGAGCACACCGGATAAAAACATGAGTGCGAGACTAAGTATGATTGCAACAATAGGTCTTTTAAAGAATTCCATTTATATCAGCCTTTCAGCTCAAGCAGCTTGTTCTTAAGCTGCTCCTCGATAACTCCCAGTTCCTTCTCGGCCTTTTCTCTCTGAGCACGGCCCTCGTCCTGAATCTGTCGGACCTCCTCGAGAGTCGAGATAAGCTCGAGATTTGTCTTCTGAAGTGTCTCCAAATCGATAATACCTCTCTCTGCTTCCTTTGCAATTGCCACGCTGCCCTGGTGGAGTGTTTCTGCATTCTTCTGGAGCAGGTCATTTGTGACCTCTGTAACCTCATTCTGTGCCTTCATAGCCTCATCGGAGTGGTACATGGTGAGGGCAAGAACCATCTGGTTCTTCCAGAGGGGGATAGTGTTGTTAATTGATGTGCGGATTTTCTCTACCATAAGACCGTCGTTGTTCTGTATGAGACGGATTTGCGGAGCCATCTGCAGGGAAATCATGCGGGTGGTCTCAAGGTCATAGATTTTCTTTTCAAAACGGCCTATCATGTTGGCAAAATCGCTTGCCGCCTGTGCATCCTCTGCAAGGCCTGACTCTTCTGCCTTCTTCTGCATCTCCGGAAGCTGGACATTTCTGAGCTCGTCAATCTTCAACTTGCCGGCGATGATATACATAGTGAGCTCCTTCATGTACTCCTGATTCTTGTCGTACATTTTATCCATAAGGGAAATATCCTTCATGAGGGTAATTTCATGGTTTTCAAGCTCTTCGACTATCTTTGTAACATTGTCCTCAACCTTGTCGTACTGGACCTTAAGGGTCTCAATGCTCGTGGCTGTCTTTTTGAAAAGTCCGAGGAAGCCTTTCTTATCCTGGTCAAACTTCATTCCCTTGAGCTCAACAACAAGTTCAGTAAGAGTTTCACCGACTTCACCAAGGTCCTTTGTCTTTACAGAGCTGAGAGCAGCATCGGAAAATTCTGATATATTTTTCTGAGCTGCGCTGCCGTAATTCATAACCTGCTCGGTGTTTTCAACGTCAATCTGTGATGCAAACTCCTTGACTGCAGCCTGCTCCTCGGGAGTCAGCTTTTCAAGCTCAAGCTGGTTCGGTTCAACTGCTTCAACAGTTTCTTCCACTTTTACCTCTTCAGGTGCTTCCTCAACCGCGGCCTGAACTGCTGTAGGATTAAGAGTAAGTACGGGAACTGTAGAATTATCTGCTGCCATAATTATATTCCTTTCTGCACTTGTTGTGCCTGTGCTGCCGACCCGCCGTAACTGACCGTTTGTGTCTGCGGTTGCGCTTGAGCGTTCTGCTGCACATTAAAATCTTTATTCTCAGTGAGGCCTTCGCGGGCCAGCATCTGGTTCATAACATCAATATCGGTCTCTATGTCGAGAGCCTGGTTTGCAAATAGTGAGTCGAGTCTCTTCTTATATGCATCTATCGCCACATCAAGCATTTCGTTGATATTCTTCATGCTCTTATCAATATTCTCGCCCTCAATCTCCTGTGCGCTCATCCTGTCATATGCGTTCAGCAGCTTAATTGTGGTCGGCAGATAGTATTTGAAGAACTTCTTTATCTGGGGAATGTCGCTGGGGTCCTGAATGGCATCCTGCATAATTTTATCGGTAATCCGCATTATTTCGTTTATCTTGATACGTACATCGTTGTCGGGAATGGACATATATAACCTGCCCATTTCGCTCAGCGCACGGTTGCCTTCCTCAATAATCGGGTCGATCTCCGGACCATAGCTCTTTTTTTCGGCCTTTTTGGGCTGCTGAGACGCACCAACTCGTGCGGAAGTAGAATTTACCTTTGCTGCCTCTTCAGCTCTTCTGGCGGCTTCTTCGGCCTTTTCCAGCTGTTTTTTGAGTTTCTTTTCGTTAAGACTTTCTTTGATTCCGCTCAGTCCTTTTCCAAAGAAATAGGCAACCAGGCAGGAGCCCGCCAAAATAGCTAAAAATCCAAGTATTTCATATACCGGCAAAAACATGTTAAGAATTATCCATGCTATTGCGAAAGTATAAATTGTTTCAATCAAACTGCGTCTACGTCTTCTTCGCAAGTTATTTCCCTCCATGGCTGATAATGCCTTTTTAATTAATTCATTTTATAACTAAAAACCCCCATAGTCAAGATAGTGAAAAACTGAAAAAATAAATTTGAAATATATTACAAATGTAGTATAATGAAAAAATAAAAAAATAAGCTTTAAAAGTAAAGAAAGAGTAAGTTTATTAAATGATTCTTATTGCGCCTTCAATATTATCTGCAGATTTCACCCGGCTTGGTGATGAGATAAACTCCGTCAGAAAAGCCGGGAGTGACTGGATTCATTTTGATGTGATGGACGGAAGCTTTGTACCCAATATTACCGTAGGTGTTCCGGTTCTCAGATCAGTCAGAGCCTTCACCGACATGTTCATTGATGTCCATCTTATGATTGTCAATCCCCAGAATATGGTAGAGTCATTTTGCAGAGCAGGGGCTGATATGGTTAATACCCACGTTGAGGCAACAGACAAAGAGGGAATACTTGATTTCATAAGAATAGTTAAAGATAACGGAAAGCGGGTTGGGCTAAGTCTCAAACCGGCAACGCCGCCTGAAGCCGTCTATCCGTTTCTTGAAATGATTGATATGGTCCTTGTTATGACCGTTAATCCCGGCTTCGGTGGCCAGGGCTTTATGTATGATCAGCTGGAGAAGATTTCCACTATAAAGGAAATGGCAGATGAACTGCATGCTTCCTGCATGATTGAGGTTGACGGTGGTATTAATAACGAAACGGCTAAGCTATGTACAGCGGCAGGTACAGACATTCTTGTTGCTGGGAGCTATATCTTCGGAGCTGATGACCGTACTCTGGCAATCTCATCACTCAGAGACTGATATCTTTTTTTACAACAGGAGAATCACATGGCTTTATTTCCCGCATCATTGGAGAATTTGATAGATAAGTTTGCATCACTGCCCGGTGTGGGCCGAAAAAGTGCCCAGAGGCTTGCTTTTTATATACTAAATCTTAGCGATGCTGAGGCTCAGTCCTTTGCCGACGCAATAACCGGAGCAAAGAAATCCGTCCATTGCTGTTCCGTATGCCAGAATATGACCGAAGATGAGATATGTCCCATTTGCGCCAGCGACAGACGCGACAGAAGTACAATATGCGTAGTTTCAGAACCGCGTGACGTTTTAAGCATAGAGCGCGGAAGGGAATACAATGGTACATATCATGTACTTCACGGAGTACTTTCTCCTATGAGTCATATCGGACCAGATGATATTAAAATCCGTGAGCTTCTTAACCGCGTTGCTGAAAACAACATAGAAGAGGTAATTATGGCAACCAATCCTGACACAGAAGGCGAGGCAACTGCTCTCTATATAAGTAAGCTTCTTAAGCCGTTCAATATCAAGGTTTCACGCCTTGCTTATGGCATTCCGGTAGGAAGCAACCTCGAATTCACGGATGATGCCACTTTAAACCGCGCCCTAGAAGGACGCACAGAGATGTGAATGCATAGGAAACAGTTTTCATATATTTTGAGAAATAAGGAGTTTTATGGTACCTAAATTAAGAATAATCCCGCTGGGAGGTCTCGGCGAGATAGGTAAGAATATGACCGTAATCGAATACGGTACAGATATTATTATAATAGATTGCGGGATGGGGTTTCCGGATGAGAGCATGTACGGCATAGATGTAGTCCTGCCGGACATTTCATATCTCAAGACCAACAGGGAAAAAATCCGCGGTCTCATTCTCACACACGGTCACGAGGATCACATAGGGGGAGTATCATATCTTCTGCGCCAGCTTGAGGTTCCGGTCTATACGACCTCGTTGACCGCAGCCCTTCTTGAGCTTAAGCTTGAGGAGCTTGATCTGCTCTATAATACACAGATTTTTACGAAGAAAGCAGGAAGTGTATTCCGGCTTGGCTGCTTTACAGTTGAGTTTATTCATGTAAACCACAGCATACCTGATTCTGTGGCACTCGCAATAAAAACGCCTATGGGCACCATAGTTCATACAGGTGACTTCAAGATTGACGTCACACCAATTTCCGGTGGCATGACTGATCTGGCCCGTTTTGGTGAGCTTGGAAATGAAGGCGTACTTGCCCTGCTCAGTGATTCAACTAATACTGAAAAGCCGGGTCATTCTGATTCCGAGATGAAGGTAGGTATAAGCTTTGACAAGCTGTTCAAGGGTTGTGACAAGCGTATTATTATTACCACTTTTGCTTCCAACGTACACAGACTGCAGCAAATTATAAATGTTGCCGCCAGATACGGGAGAAAGGTTGCCGTAACAGGAAGAAGCATGGAGAATATCATGAAGGTCTGTTCTGTTCTCGGCTATATGGACCTACCCGAAAACACAGTGGTTGACCTTGATACACTCAATAAGCAGCCAAAGAATAAAAGTGTTATTATTTCAACGGGCAGCCAGGGTGAATCCATGTCTGCACTTTACAGAATGGCTTATTCCGAGCATAAACAGATAAGCATCGGTCCTGATGACAGAATTATTATTTCAGCCTCTGCAATACCTGGTAATGAGAATATGATAACCAGAGTTATCGATGAGCTTTTCCATAAGGGCGCTGAAGTGATATATGACAAATATACCGATCTGCACGTTTCGGGTCACGCATCTCAGGAAGAGCAGAAGATGATGCTATCCCTCGTAAAGCCAAAGTTCTTTATGCCTGTTCATGGTGAATACCGTATGCTGATAAAGCATGGAGAGATGGCGAAACAGATGGGTATTAATCCCAATAATGTTATTATTGCCGAGAATGGTGATATTGTAGAATTTACCAAGAAGGGTATTAGAAAAGAGGAGAAGGTGAGCTCCGGGGCAATATTGGTTGACGGAAGCGGTATCGGAGAAATAGGTTCTGTTGTGCTCAGAGACCGTCACCGTCTTGCAGAGGACGGTATGGTATGTGTCGTGGTTACCATGTCCACCTATGACAGAAGCATAATAACCGAGCCTCAGATTGTTACCCGCGGGTTTATATATGTAAAGGAATCCGAAGAGCTTATGCAGGAACTCAACAGAGTAATTCTCGAAAGCTTTGAAAGACTCAGTGACGATGAAAAAAAGGATGTATCAGCTGTGAAGGGAAAGATAAAGAGTGCTGTTTCTTCCTATATCTTTAAGATAACCAAGCGCAGTCCAATGGTTATGCCGGTAGTTGTAGAGTTATAACAGGTAAAGAGTATGAACATACAGATATTCGGAAAATCCAAGTGTTTCGACACCAAAAAGGCCGAGCGTTATTTTAAGGAACGCAGGATAAAATACCAATATATTGACATTATTAAGTATGGCATGAGTGAGGGTGAGCTGAGATCCGTACTTTCATCGGTAGGTTATGATGAAATTGTCGACCCTAAGGATCAGGACTACGAACTCTATACGCATCTGGCACTCAAGGAGGACCGATTCAAAAGACTGTATGAGATACCCGAGATGATTAAAACTCCCGTTGTTCGAAACGGAAAACTGGCAACTGTTGGCTATCAACCGGATGTCTGGAAGGATTGGGAATAATTTAATACTTTTCTAAGACGGGTTCGTACCCGTCTTTTTTTCGTTTTTGGTTGTTATTTGAATCGATATGAAATAAATTTGAAAAAATTTTTAATTTTTTTGTAAAAAGTACTTGATTATTTTACTAAATTGTAATATATTGTTACCACTAAATTATGTCAATTAATATTTGTCAATTAAAATTAGTCAATCGAAATCGGTAAATAATAATATCGCGGATAAGAGGTACCAGCTGTGACAAATCAGGAATGCCTTAATATATTTGAGAATTATCTGAGAGTGGATAAGCAGTCCACGGAGAACACTCTGCAATCATATCTGAGAGATATCAGACAGCTTGCAGACTATCTGGGTGCTAACACTGAGCATGATCTCTATACTGCAACAGATGGTGATATCGGAGCTTACATTGAATCACTGAGAAGCAGCGGGAAATCTGTTCCTACTGTTTCACGTTGCATCGCATCAATAAAGGGCATGTATACACACCTTTGTATAAAACAGTATCTTACTCATAATCCGGCTCTCAAGCTCGTTCCTGAAAAGAGTGAAAAGAAGCTGCCTGATATTCTGACCAACGAAGAGGTCGAACTCCTTCTGGCCCAGCCTAAATGCATAGACACAAAAGGCTATAGGGACAAAGCTATGCTTGAACTTCTTTATGCAACAGGAATACGCGTTACCGAACTCATCGACCTCAACGTGTCTGACATCAATCTTGATGAGGGTGTTATTAAATGCTCCGGAAAAAAAGAGCGCTATATTCCTATATATCCTAAGGCGGTACTTGCACTTAGAGACTATCTGAATCTTGTAAGGCCACAGATGATAAACGAGCAGGATGAAGAAGCATTATTTGTTAATGTACAGGGAGAAAGGATGTCCAGGCAGGGCTTCTGGAAGATTATCAAGCATTATTCTCAGAAGGCAGGTATTGAAAAGGACATCACACCGCACACGCTCAGGCATTCATTTGCCGCACATCTCCTTGAAAACGGAGCAGATATACAGTCCATCCAAGAAATGCTCGGTCATTCTGATATAGCATCTACTCAGGTTTATTCCAATCTTCTAAAAAAACAGATTCAGGATAGCTATTATAAAGCCCATCCAAAGGCATAAAAACCTAAATTACGGGAATCTACAATACAAGCAACCTTCGGGTTGCTTTTTTTATATCAAAAATAGTGTTTTCAGAGCCACAGATAATAATGTTGAATTAAACATACATATAATGTTATAATAAATAATAAAGCCGTGTGAGAAGGCAAAGGTGTTTTTACATGGAAATGATTGATGTATACAATTCAGACGGAGATAAGACAGGGAAGGTTATTCCCCGTAATTCTGATTTCTCTCTGCTTGATTCCGATGACCGACTGCTTGTTGTTCATGCCTGCGTATTCAACTCTGAAGGGCATATGCTCCTTCAGAAGAGACGGGAAACAAAAGACAGATACCCAAATTGCTGGGATGTATCTGCCGGCGGATTTGCCATGAGCGGAGAAAGTTCACAGGAAGCAGTAAAGAGAGAACTTCGGGAGGAAATAGGTATGTACCTCCCGAACGAAAGGATATTCTATGTCTGCAGAGAACCCTTCAGCATTGTATTTGATGATTTCTACGCAGTCTATTCCGATGTTTCATTAGATGAATTAAAGCTTCAGTATGAAGAGGTAAGCGAAGCGGCATGGTTTTCCATGGGGGAAGTTCTTGATATGCTTAATGAAGGTATCCTCGTTGACTATCCTGAGGAACTGATTAAAAGAATGTTTTCAGTGGCAGAATGTCAAAATATGATATTAGAGGATAACAGTAAGAGCGCAAAAGAGACTGTCAACAATAATACTGTGAGAATACTTGGAATCGATCCCGGGATTGCCACGATTGGATTTGGTCTTATTGATTTTAATAGGGAAAAGAATTCGTATAAGTATCTGAAATGTGGTATAATTTCAACGCCTGCACATACACCCCTGTCAGAAAGGCTCTGCACAATATATGATGATATGACCCGGCTGATAACCGCATTCAAACCGGACGTTATTTCTATCGAGGAGCTTTTCTTTAATACAAATATCACTACAGGTATTTCCGTTGCCCATGGAAGGGGAGTAATACTTCTGGCATGCAAAAAAGCTGCTCTAGACATATATGAATATACTCCTCTGCAGGTAAAACAGTCTGTTGTCGGATACGGAAGGGCACAGAAGAAACAGGTTATGGACATGGTTAAAAGGCTCTGCGCCCTTAAGGAAACACCTAAACCGGATGATGCTGCAGATGCACTAGCACTGGCTTTGTGTCACGCCAGAAGTTCAACATCACTATTATATAAAGGGGAAAATGCCGAATGCTCTACCATTTAGAAGGAAGTATTGCGGAATACGGACCGGATTATCTTGTGCTTGACTGCTCCGGGATTGGTTTTTATCTATCAATCACACCCGGTACAGCGTCAGGATTAAAGCTTGGAGAGAAGAAAAAAATTTATGTTTCTGAAGCTATCGGTGAAAGCAACTTTGACCTTTACGGCTTTTCAAGTTCAGTTGAAAAGAAATGCTTTGAGATGCTTACAACGGTTTCAGGTATCGGGCCGAAAGCAGCCCTTTCCATTCTTTCATATAACACACCTGCATCTGTCAGTTCAGCTATAGTAAGCGGGAATGAAAGCGCGTTTACCCAATGTCCCGGTATTGGGAAGAAAATTGCTCAGAGGATTATTCTTGAACTCAAAGATAAAATTGCTAAAGCTTCTGACTACGGTTCATATCCTCTTCCAACCGGTCAGAATCCCGGTTCTGCACCAGGCAGCAAAGCATATAATGATGCACTTTCAGCGCTATCGGTGCTCGGATACAGTCAGGGGGAGACCATACCTGTATTAAAACAGATTGATACTTCCGGAATGAGTTCAGATGAGATAATCCGTGCTGTTCTAAAATTTATGATATAAAAGTCAGAGGCAACACCTATGAGTATTCTATTATCTGAAGAGAATAATGAAGAACTGATTACCACGGCCGCTTCTATACAGGAGGACAGCGGTGAAGGTTCTTTGCGTCCCAGAAACCTTGCAGATTATATCGGTCAGGAGAAGGCAAAGAACAATCTTGAAATATATATTAATGCTGCAAAGCTTAGGGGGGAACCGCTTGATCACGTTCTGCTCCACGGCCCGGCAGGTCTCGGAAAGACTTCTCTTTCTCTTGTTATTGCAAATGAGATGGGAGTTAATATGAGAATCACATCTGGACCGGCCATTGAAAAACCCGGTGACCTTGTTGCCTTGCTTACTAATCTAAGTGAGGGAGACATTCTTTTTGTAGATGAGATTCACCGCCTGAACCGCTCATATGAGGAAATTCTCTATCCCGCAATGGAAGATTTTGCAATCGATATTATTATTGGTAAAGGTCCGTCTGCAAACTCAATTCATCTCGACCTGCCGCATTTTACGCTTATTGGTGCAACAACGCGCTCCGGTCAGCTCACAGCACCGCTCAGAGACCGTTTCGGTGTTTCACTGCGTCTTGAACTCTACAGTACTTCTGAACTTAAGAGAATCGTTCTCCGCTCGGCTAGTATTCTGAATGTCCCCATTGAGGACTCCGGAGCTGAGGAGATTGCGTCAAGGTCTAGGGGAACCCCAAGAATTGCAAACCGTCTTCTCAAACGTGTTAGGGACTATGCCCAGGTGAAAGGGAATGGAATTATCACAAAAGACATTGCCGATATGGCACTCTCCGACATGGAAATAGACAAGCTTGGTCTCGATGCCCTAGACAGGCGCATGCTATACAGCATAATAGAATTCTACGGTGGCGGCCCTGTAGGACTTGATACGCTGGCTGCTACAATAAATGAAGAAGCTGTTACTCTTGAAGATGTATATGAGCCTTATCTACTGCAGATCGGAATGCTCACGAGAACACCAAGAGGTAGATGCGTTACATACAGAGCCTATGAGCATCTGGGTTTACAGGCTCCCGGCAATGCAGCAGATACCCAGCTTTCTATGGAACTTGATTACTGAGTACTTCGCCTTAATTTTGTTATTTCACCATTTTTTAAGTTTAGAAACCGCTTTTTTGAAAAAAAATATTGACATTGGTAAAGCATGCGCTATAATCAATAATGTATTTTTAGATAGTTAAGGTTTTGTTAAGACTATATGGATGATTATTCGCTTCTTAGTGATGAGGAACTTCTTAGGCGTGTTTCGAGAGATGACAGATTCGCGGAAGAGTTGCTAGCATCCCGATACGCACTTAAAGTAAAACTCATCGCAAGAAGATTTTTTCTATCTGGCAGTGATAATGAGGACCTCATTCAGGAAGGTATGTTGGGTCTGATTTCCGCAATCAGAAAATTTAATCCGGAATGTGACAACGGTTTCAGTTCATTTGCAGGTACCTGTATAAAAAACAGAATTATTGACTATATAAGAACAACTTCAAATTCACATGAGTCTTCCGCAGAGGAAATCAGTGAAGACGAGAAGGACCCGGGGCCCGGACCTGAAGAGCTTTTTATCGAGCAGGAGAAATATCAGGAAACACTCAGGCAGTTCAGGGATAGACTTTCATCCTATGAATATAAAATTCTTGTGATGTATCTTGAAGGCATGTCATATTCTGAAATAGCAAAGATTCTTAAAAGAAGTCAAGTCTCTATTTATAATGCCATGCAGAGAGTAAGAATCAAGCTTACTTCTTCTTAACAGGCGATTGCAGCATACGGCTGTTCGCATATATTTCAGCCCAAAAAAGGCACACTATCAAAAGAGAGGATTCAAAATGTACGAAGACAAGACCTTAGTATGTAAGGAATGTGGTAACGAGTTCGTATTTACCGCAGGTGAGCAGGAGTTCTATGCAGAGCGTGGATTCCAGAATGAGCCCCAGCGCTGCAAAGCATGCCGTGACGCACGCAAGAACGCAGCCCGTGGTCCCAGAGAGTTCTTTACCGCAGTTTGCGCTGCATGCGGCGGAGAGGCAAAGGTTCCTTTCCAGCCCAAAACAGACCGCCCTGTATATTGCAGCGAGTGCTTCGCTAAGATGAAAGAGCAGGCTTAAGTCTCTGCCGAATATATTGGGGCGCTTTAGTGCGCCCCAATATTTATGCGTCCGTTTTATTAAATTTAAAATATACATAAAGGTGACAGTTATGGAAATTACAAGAGAAACACTTATTTCTGAAATCGTTGAATCCTGTCCTGAAGCTATGCCGGCTTTCCAGGCAATAGGAATGCACTGTATGGGCTGTGCCCTTGCAAGCGGTGAGAATGTTGAGCAAGCCTGCGCCGTACATGGTGTTGACCCTGATGAGTTTATTATCAGTCTTAACACCTATCTCGCAACATTATAAGTATTATGCCGGATATACTCCGGCTTTTTATTATTTTGTATATTTATATGACAGCAAGACTTGAACTTATACGCTCGCTGATCTCTGAAGGTTTAGGCGTTGCAGATATAGGAACCGACCATGGATATATACCTTCAGTACTTGCACTTTCAGGATACAGGGGTAATATAATTGCTGCGGACATCAATCCGCAGCCTCTTGAATCAGCAATTAGAAATGCTCGAGAATATGGAGTTGAGGACAGAATAGCTTTTGTGCTTTCAGACGGTCTTGACTCCATCCCACCTGATTTAATTGATACAATAGTAATTGCAGGTATGGGCGGAGACCTTATATGCTCAATTCTTGATAGAGCTGAATGGGTCCTAAATGATGCTTACCATTTAATTCTTCAGCCGATGACGAAACCCGAAATTTTGAGATACTGGCTCGTAAATAACGGTTTTACAATAGAATGCGATATTCCATTAAAGGACATGGGAAAACTATATTCAGTCATAAAAGCAAGTTACACAGGATTGAACACATTTCTCAGTGATGGTGAGTTATACACAGGCAGTACCAATCTTATACAAAGCAATTTATATGCACGTGAACTTACCGATGTCAATATAGAACGAATTATGAAAATTACTGTCGGACTTGGAATGACATCTGCACAGTATTATATCCTCGACTTTTACGACGGTATACTAAATTCACTTATTTCAATACGAGAGGAACTTGTTGGTGATTGAAGATGCCTAAACAGAAAACTGTCTTCTGCTGCACGGAATGCGGAAATGAATATTCAAACTGGGCGGGTAAATGTCCCGGCTGCGGCTCCTGGAACACATTAAAGGAAATTACACAGGATGTGAAGCCCGGAAAGAATACCGCTGCCTCAAAGTCATCTGTTACCGAAAGGAAGAAGCCCCGTCTGATTACGGAACTGGATACTGAGTCGGAAATCCGCTTCAGTACCGGAATATCAGAATTTGACAGAGTACTTGGAGGAGGTGCGGTTGAAGGTTCTCTTGTGCTCATAGCCGGACAGCCGGGCATAGGTAAGTCAACTATTCTTCTGCAGATGTGCAGCAGTCTTGATACAGATAGAAAAGTTCTCTATGTAACAGGTGAGGAAAGTGAACGCCAGTTAAAGCTCAGGGCTAACAGACTCGGTGTAAACAGCAGCTCCTTATATGTACTTGCAGAGACGGATATTGACTCTATTATTTCTGATATAACTGAACTAGACCCTAGTGTTGTGATAATTGACTCGATACAGACAGTATCTGATTATAGCAGTGAATCAACCCCGGGCAGCGTAAGTCAGGTAAGGGAGTGCACAATGCGCATTATGCGCAGTGCTAAAGAGAATGGTTTTACTGCATTTATAGTAGGACATATCAATAAAGAGGGGAGTATTGCAGGACCAAAAGTTCTCGAACATATGGTTGACTGTGTTCTGTATTTTGAGGGTGAGCACAACACCAGTTTCAGGCTTCTTAGAGCTGCAAAAAACCGCTTTGGCTCCACAAATGAAATTGGTGTGTTTGAGATGAACGATACCGGACTTAAATGCATTGACAATCCCTCTGAGATGCTGCTGAGCGGCAGGCCGGAAAATGCACCTGGAACATGTGTAACCTGCGTCATGGAAGGCACGCGTCCGCTTCTTGCAGAAGTTCAGGCATTAGTAAGTCCCGCAGGTTACAATGCCTCAAGGCGTTCCAATGGAATTGACTACAATAGAACTGCTATGCTTCTTGCTGTACTTGAAAAACGTGGAGGAATTCCTGTTTCCGGCTGTGACGCCTATATCAATGTAATCGGAGGACTTACACTCAACGAGCCGGCTGCAGATCTTTCTACGGTTCTAGCGATAGCCAGCAGCTATCTTGACAGGCCATTAGGCACAGACCTTGCTGCAATTGGCGAGGTTGGACTTTCAGGAGAAATCCGCAGTGTAAGCTCTTTGAACCAGAGACTTTCAGAGATTGCTAGGCTTGGATTCAAGCGTTGTGTGATTCCATCGCACGTGAAGGGCGAAATAAACCTCCCTGAAGGCCTAGAAATCATACCGGTAAAGAATGTATATGAAGCAATCAAAAGCGTTTCTGGCAGGGGTACGATGTGAAAACCGTAATAATCGGCGAGCGCTATAGCAGCAGCTTAACATCGGGACTTAAAAAGCTGGGATACAGAGTATTGCTCATGCCGGATAACCCTTTTATAAGTCCTTATCTTGCAGGTCACACCGACCTTTCACTTTTATATGATAAAAAAGGGGAGACATTATTTGCCGCCCCTTATTTGAAATATTCCCGTTTTATTGAAAACATATCAAAATTTATAACAAATCTGTATTATTTAGATATAATTCAGACTGAAGAATACCCAAATGATGTTCAGATGAATGTTTTTCTAAATGAAAAATACGCAATATTAAACTCCGAAACTATTTCAAAGGATATTGCCGATTATTTAACGAACTCGCATGGATATAAACCTGTTAATGTCAGGCAGGGTTATGCTAAATGCTGCACATTGAGTGCAGGGGAGGGAATTATCACATCAGATCCGGGAATTTTCACAGCTACCTCAAAATACAGTATTCCTTCTTTAAAAATAACGAAAGGGTTCATATCTTTACCCGGTTTTAATTATGGTTTTATAGGTGGTTCTGCAATCACTCTTGATAAGAATCTGATAGCTTTCACGGGAAAACTTACAAATCATCCTGACAGGCTGATAATTGAGGAATTTCTTTCGTCCTATGATATTGATACTGTTTACCTGACCGATGATCCTGTATTTGATATTGGTGGAGGATTTTTGCTCGAAGATTAAGCTTCGAGCCGGTCATTCACTTTCCATTAGCTTATCCTTTGTTTTTCTTCCAATTGGGTTAGCCATTGCAGCCTCGTGGAGAGATGAATTGTCAATGTGTGTATATATCTGTGTTGTGCTGAGATTGCTGTGACCTAGAACCTCCTGCAGTGACCTTGTATCAACACCGTTCTTTAACATAAGTGTTGCCGCAGTATGTCTGAGCTTGTGCGGTGAATATCTTTCCGGGTCAAGACCTGCTTCAAGAAGCTTACGTTCTAGCATCTGCTCAATACCTCTAGCTCCGAAACGCCCGTTTTTCTGACTGATAAACAGGGCATTTTTTGCATCATCATGTATTTTTCCGTTATCCCTCACTGATAGATAATCGTCAAGTGCCTCACGGCAACCTTCACCGAAGTATACTATTCTCTCTTTATTCCCTTTACCGAGAACACGGACATGGTCTTCATATACATCTGTAAGGTTCAGATTAACAAGTTCAGAAATACGCAGCCCGCAAGACATGAAAAGCATAAGGATTGCGTAATCTCGTAGTCCGTCCTTTCCGTTGCATACTGAAAGCAACCTTTCACATTCGTTTTCCTCAAGATATCTTGGAAGTGACAATTTCTTTTTTGGCATGTCCAGTTCGTTTGTGATATTATTAACAATTAGATGACGCTTGTTACAAAGATAGTTGAAGAATGATTTTACAGAAGAAGTGCGCCTGCATCGGCTTGCTGCTGAAAGAGAACCGGATTTGTCCGGACTGAATGACTGGTATCTGTATAGTTCTTCAATTCGAGTTGCTTCAATAAAATCAAGATCAACATCTGTGATATCAATCTCATTGAAAGGTACTGTAGAGTCAACCAGGTGTCTACGCTGCTTAAGATACCTGAAAAGTATTTTTAAATCAGTATAGTAAGCCATAACTGTTTTTTCAGAATGACCGCGTACGGTTGAATGATATTCAAGAAACTCCATGAGTATATCGGGAGCATCATTAATTTCATCTAAAGTCATAAAATCACCTCACTGTTAACATAATATCATATAACTGTAAAAAACGCAATATTAATCTCGTTAAATTTATATTATGCGAGATTTAATGTTTATTTAAACAGAGCAGAGATTATAATCAAGTATGTCCTCTGCTCTTTATTTTTCACTTCTTAATAAAACCAACTCTAATTATTGGTTCTGCTGTTATCCTAATTGCGTTAAGTATTGTGGCAAGGGCTGCACATAAATCAATAAACACAGCAAACCATATGCTACTGAAGCCAATCATAGCAAGAAAAATCAGCACAGCTTTGATAATAAACACAAAAAGCGCGTTTCGTTTAACAAGTTCATTCATTCTCCTGCTTACATCGATTGACTCTGCAAGTGAATCAATAAATTCTGGAATAAGAAGTACATCCTCATTTCCGGGTATAAGACCTAGCTTGATGTCAATATTTGCAGGACTGTGTTCCGCTCTGTCTTCTGCACTGATATATATTTTCTTATAACGACCTTTATTGCATATTTCTTCAAGACTTTCTTGAAGTTCTTCTTTGCTGATGTATTTTATATCATCAAAGCCGGTATTCTCACTAAAATAATCTCTTAGGTCATTCCTGTCATCAGTAAGCAGGATGATATGGTCTACTCCCCTGTCCTTAAGAGCTTTTATTGCCTCGGCAACTTCAACCGGATAGTTTCTGGAAAGCACTAAATACCCTGCATATCTGCCTGAAACAAGCAGATAATAGTAATCACCGTCAATACTCTCTTCGATTTCCGGCTCAATACCCTTATCTTCTATGAACTCAAGGTTTCCAAAATATACTTTTGAGCCACCAATAACACCTTCAACTCCATATCCATCGATATCCTTAAACTCCGATACTAATCCGGGCATATATCTGTATCTTCTTGCAGAAACAATGGACTTGGCAAACTGCTGGTCAGAATCATATACCAGATGTGAAACAAGATTCATGAAGGAGTCTTCGTCAGTTATTTTTGATTCTACGAACAATATCGATTGAATTTCCTCGTTCAGCAGGCCATTACCATTAAAAACTGCAACTTTTGGATTCGAAAATGATTCCAGGATAGCTGAATTTCCAAATATGCTCCCCTTTGAGGAGGAAAGACCTATTCCGACTGAGGAAGCTGCTGGGATGCCTGCTGTTATACTGTATGGTACACAAACGAGCATAATACAAAGAGCCCTATAAACTGAGGCTTTTACTGAATAATGCGCAAAAACCGGTAGAAGTACGGCATAGAGCACTGCAACTGCAATGCAGATCTTAAGTATTCCTGAGGCACTCTTGCTCAGACTCTTTCCGAGTCTGAGCTGAAGATTGTTATTATCTTCAAAGATATCTTCTGTATAACTGATTATATCAGCATCTTCCGGATTGATTAGTTCAAGTGCAGACTTCTTAGTTTTTTCAGTGGTGTAATGGATCAGGTAAACGCATATTCTGTAAAGCAGCAGCATAATGACTGATTCTATTCCATGTCCAAGGAACACAGCAATCAGTGCGCAAAGGAATAGTATTAGGGAATATGAGAACACATCACCGTTAAGAATATCCTTTAAAGCATCCGAAAATATATCACAGCCTGCTAGAAAAACAGCAGCCAGAAGCATAATCAGCGAGATATTTCCTGCCGGCGCCATAACAAGCACAAATACTGTAATTAGAGAAGCAAGAACCAGTCTGACAATGAGAGTCTTTTTTAATATAATAGCTGCATGGGAAGAGCGTCTACCCTTCCCTGCAGCAGTATTTCCGGTGGATTTCCTAATCGGCAGTTTAAGCTTAACACCGGTTATTTTAGAAGTATTCTCTTTCTGATGCCGGCTTTTTGAATTCATTATTGCTTCACTCCGATTTATATTGCCTTTATATTTTGAGTTGTACAGGTTAAGCTTTTCCGTTGCATCCGAGTACGTCAACCAGCTTATGACGAACCATTTCCTTGATTGCGGTACGGCCCGGTCCGAGGTACTCACGTGGGTCAAACTTTTCAGGATGCTCAGCAAAGAACTGGCGGATTGAGGCTGTCATGGCAAGTCGGAGATCAGAGTCAATATTGATTTTGCAAACAGCCATAGATGCAGCTCTACGGAGCTGATCTTCAGGAACGCCAATTGCTCCGGGCATATTTCCGCCGTTTGCATTTATGATATCAACAAACTCCTGAGGGACGCTTGATGAACCGTGAAGTACAATCGGGAAACCGGGAAGACGCTTCTCCACCTCTTCAAGAATATCAAATCTCAGCTTCGGATCTGTACCGGGCTTGAATTTATATGCTCCGTGAGAGGTTCCAATTGCGATAGCTAAGGAATCGCAGCCGGTGCTCTCAACAAATTCCTGAACATCTTCAGGTCTGGTATATGAGCTGTCTTCAGTGGAAACCTGAACTTCATCTTCAATTCCTGCAAGCGTTCCTAACTCAGCCTCTACCACTACACCGTGGTCATGAGCATATTCAACAACCTGCTTTGTAATGGCAATGTTTTCTTCAAAAGGCTTTGAGGAAGCATCAATCATGACTGATGTAAATCCCCCGTCTATGCATGATTTGCAGAGTTCGAAACTGTCACCATGATCAAGATGGAGAGCAATCGGAAGTCCCGTCTCTATAACTGCAGCTTCTACAAGCTTCATAAGATATGTATGGTTTGCGTATTTTCTTGCTCCTTTAGAAACCTGAAGAATTAGCGGTGCATTTTCCTCCGCAGCGGCCTCTGTAATACCCTGCACTATTTCCATATTGTTTACATTGAAAGCTCCTATCGCATATCCGCCTTTGTATGCTTTCTCAAACATTTCTTTTGTTGTAACTAATGCCATTTCTATATCTCCTTAAAAAATTAATAAGTGCTAAATTTTGTAC
>R28__coassemble_351_pt1 | contig 20186 bp, 18 predicted proteins | sample R28__metabat2_high_PE_003 | metagenome-assembled genome bin R28
ATTAAAAAAGAGGTGCATGTAAAATGAATAAAAATGACATAAAAAAAGTTGTTCTTGCATATTCCGGCGGTCTGGATACATCAATCATTATCCCCTGGCTGAAGGAGAACTACAATAACTGCGAGGTTATAGCTGTTTCAGGCAATGTGGGACAGGGAGATGAACTGGAAGGCCTTGAGGAAAAGGCTATCAAAACAGGAGCATCCAAACTCTATGTTCTTGACCTCACAGACGAGTATGTTGATGAATATATTATTCCTACAATGAAAGCCGGAGCCGTATACGAGGATTATCTTCTCGGTACCTCCCATGCACGTCCCTGCATAGCAAAGGGTCTTGTTGAAATTGCGCTCAAGGAAGGCGCGGACGCAATCTGCCACGGCTGCACGGGCAAGGGCAATGATCAGGTGCGTTTTGAGCTCGCAATAAAGCATTTTGCTCCCAATATGCCGATTATCGCCCCCTGGCGTGAGTGGAGCATTAAGTCCCGTGACGAGGAGATAGACTATGCCGAGGCCCACAATGTACCTCTTAAGATAAACCGTGAAACCAACTATTCAAAGGATAAAAACCTCTGGCACCTCTCCCATGAGGGTCTGGACCTTGAGGATCCGGGCAACGAGCCCCAGTACGAGAAGCCGGGCTTTCTGGAGATGGGAGTTTCCCCGCTGGATGCCCCTGATGAGCCTACCTATATAAGCCTTGACTTTGAACAGGGAATACCCGTGGCGCTCGACGGTGAGAAGATGTCCTGCAAGGATATAATCCTCAAGCTCAACGAGCTGGGCGGAAAGAACGGTATAGGCATAATCGACATAGTGGAAAACCGTCTTGTCGGCATGAAGTGCCGTGGCGTGTACGAGACTCCGGGCGGAACCATTCTCTACAAGGCCCATGAGGCACTTGAGAGCGTCTGCCTCGACAAGCTCACTCTGCATGAGAAGCAGAAGCTTTCCATAACCTTTGCCGAGCTGGTATACAACGGCCAGTGGTTCACACCTCTCCGCGAGGCACTCTCCGCCTTCGTTGACAAGACTCAGGAAAATGTCACCGGAACGGTCAAGCTCAAGCTCTACAAGGGCAATATCATTAAGGCCGGTATCTGGAGCAAGTACTCACTCTACAGCGAAGAGATTGCAACCTTCGGCGAGAGCGATTATAATCAGGCTGATGCAGCAGGATTCATCAGTCTCTACGGTCTGCCTATAAAGGTCCAGGCCATGGTTGATGCAAACAATAAATAAAAGCAGATAAATAAGAATAATGGCACGGCCGCAGCCGTGCCGTTGCTACTAAAGCATACTGTAGGAGCAGATATGGGAAAAATGTGGGCAGGCCGCACTGACGGCGTTACGAACAGCATAGCGGACGATTTCAATTCCTCAATTTCATTTGACAGCCGTATGTACGAGCAGGATATCAGAGGCAGCATGGCGCACGCCTCGATGCTGGGAAGCTGCGGAATAATATCCGTACCCGAATCCGAGCAGCTTATTGACGGGCTTCAGAGCATACTCGATGAACTCGAGTCGGGAACCCTCGAGTTTGACCCAGGCTGTGAGGACATACACATGTTTGTGGAGCAGGTGCTCACTGAACGTATTGGGGATGTGGGCAAAAAGCTGCATACAGCCCGCAGCCGCAACGACCAGGTGGCTCTTGACCTGAGGTTGTACCTCAGGGATGAGATAAGCGAAATATCTTCGCTTCTGAAAGAACTCACTGCAACGGTGACCGCCAAGGCAGAGGAATACAAAAGCGTTATAATGCCGGGTTATACTCACCTCCAGAGGGCACAGCCCATCAGCTTCGGGCAGCACCTCATGGCATACGCGATGATGTTCCTCCGGGACATCTCCCGTCTGGAGGATAGTGCAAAACGCATGAACGTCTCTCCAATCGGTTCCTGTGCCCTTGCCGGGACCACATATCCCACAGACCGGAATATGGAAGCGGAGCTGCTGGGCTTTGACGGTATCTGCCTCAACTCAATCGACGGAGTTTCCGACAGGGATTTTGTGCTGGAGCTGGCTGGGGACCTGTCCATTCTCATGATGCATCTTTCGAGGTTTTCTGAGGAGATCGTACTCTGGTCAAGCTGGGAGTTCAAATTTATAGAGCTTTCAGATGCCTTCACTACAGGCTCATCTATTATGCCCCAGAAGAAGAACCCGGATATGGCTGAGCTCGTCCGCGGCAAGACCGGACGTGTTTACGGCAATCTCATGGCTCTGCTGACCACCCTCAAGGGACTGCCCCTTGCATACAACAAGGATATGCAGGAGGACAAGGAGGGAATCTTTGACAGCTGTGACACGGTTAAGATGTGTCTGCAGGTGTTCACAGGTATGCTGAAATCCATGAAGGCAATACCCGAAAACATGAAAAAGGCGGCTCAGTCCGGTTTCATTAACGCGACGGACCTGGCAGACTACCTTGTACTGAAGGGCCTGCCCTTCAGAAGTGCATATAAGATTTCGGGAAGGATTGTTGCGCAGTGCATCGCTGAAGGCTATGTGCTTGAGACCTTCCCGCTTGAGAAGTATAAGGAGCACAGCGAGCTGTTCTCTGACGATGTATACGATGCGGTTGACCTTGAAAACTGCGTTAACAGGCGAATAAGTGAAGGCGGCACAGGCCTTGATTCGGTTGAAAAACAGATTGCCGCGGTAAAGAAACAGCTCTGTGTTTAGCCGGATGCAGTGTGTATTATCTCATGAATATTAAAGAGAATACAGGAGAAAACAGCAATGAATGTTAGTCTTAAAGGCAGAAATTTTCTTAAGCTTCTGGATTTCACTCCGGAGGAGATTCAATATTTGCTCGACCTTGCTGCAGAGCTGAAGGCGAAGAAAAAGCAGGGAATTGCCCATAGGTTGTGTGAAGGCAAGAACATAGCTCTAATATTCGAGAAAACGAGTACGCGCACCCGGTGCTCATTTGAGGTTGCAGCTGCGGACTTGGGAATGCACGCGGTATATCTGGATTCCACAGGCTCACAGATTGGGAAGAAGGAGAGCATACCCGACACTGCACGGGTTCTCGGCAGGATGTTTGACGGTATCGAATACCGAGGCTACGGCCAGAAGATTGTTGAGGACCTGGCGGAGTATTCCGGTATACGTGTATGGAACGGACTAACAAACGAGTTTCATCCCACACAGATTCTGGCGGACTTCCTCACGATTCAGGAGCATTTCGGAAAGCTTAAGGGTATCAAGCTGGTCTACATGGGAGATGCGAGATATAATATGGGGAACTCTCTGATGGTTGGCTGTGCCAAGATGGGAATGCATTTTGTGGCATGTGCGCCCGGTAGCTATTTCCCTGATGCGGAGCTTATTGAAACTTGCAAAGAAATTGCCTCGGAAACCGGAGCAGTCCTTGAATTCATAGAGGACCCCATGGAGGCGACAAAAAATGCCGACGTGGTATATACGGATATTTGGGTTTCTATGGGTGAACCCGCAGAAATCTGGGAAGAGCGAATCAATGCGCTTCTGCCCTATCAGGTCAATGGAAAGATTATGGAGAATGCAGGTCCAAACTGCAGATTTATGCATTGTCTGCCGTCATTTCATGACATGAACACAACAATCGGCAGGGAAATATATGAAAAATTCGGTTTGAACGGCCTTGAGGTGACTGACGAGGTGTTTGAAGGCCACCAGTCCATCGTGTTTGACGAGGCGGAAAACCGTATGCATACAATAAAGGCTGTTATGGCTGCAACGCTGTAACGAAAGGATGTGGCTTATATGCCGAGAGATAAAAGCATACATAAGGTAATGGTGATAGGCAGCGGCCCGATTGTTATAGGACAGGCGGCTGAATTTGACTATGCAGGGGCTCAAGCATGCCGCGTTCTGAGCGACGAGGGGCTTGATGTTGTTCTTGTCAACTCTAACCCCGCCACAATTATGACCGACAAGCACCTTGCGAACGAAATCTATCTTGAAGCTCTGAATGCGGAGACCGTCGCCAGGGTTATAGAGAAGGAACGTCCGGACGGACTTCTTGCCGGACTGGGCGGCCAGACAGGTCTTACAATCTCGATGCAGCTTTCAAAGAACGGCACTCTTGATAAATACGGCGTGAAGCTGCTGGGCACTGACCTGGAGGCAATCGACAAGGCGGAGGACCGTGAGCTTTTCCGTGATACAATGGAAAAGATCGGTCAGCCCTGCGTTCCGTCCGATATAGCGGAGGATGTGGATACAGCCCTCTCAATCGCGGAGAAGATAGGATATCCGATTATTATCCGCCCTGCCTTTACACTGGGCGGAACTGGAGGAGGTATCGCTGACAATCCCGAGGAACTTAAGACCATTGCGAAAACCGGTCTTGATATGTCGCCGATAACCCAGATTCTGGTGGAAAAATGCATCTCGGGCTGGAAGGAAATCGAGTTCGAGACAATGCGTGACGCCGAAGGCAATGCGGTGTCCGTGTGCTCAATGGAAAATATCGACCCCGTTGGAATCCATACGGGGGATTCAATAGTTGCTGCACCTGCTCTGACACTTAATGAGCGGGAGTTCAGCATGCTCCGCCAGGCGGCTCTGGATATCGTACAGGCTATCGGCATTGTTGGAGGCTGCAACTGTCAGTTTGCTCTCAAGCCGGACGGCTCGGAATATGCCGTTATTGAGGTCAACCCACGAGTATCCCGTTCATCTGCACTGGCTTCAAAGGCTACGGGTTACCCGATAGCAAAGATAACCACAAGGCTGGCTCTCGGTTATACGCTTGATGAGATTAAGAATCCCAAAACGGGTAAATCCCTAAAGGGATTTGAACCCGATGTGAGTTATATAGTGATAAAATTCCCCAAATGGCCCTTCGACAAATTTGCAGGCTCCAGCAGAAAGCTGGGCACCCAGATGAAGGCCACCGGAGAAGTGATGTCCATTGCCTCCACGTTTGAAGCGGCAATGATGAAGGCTGTCCGCGGTGCTGAAATAGGCTTTGATACCTTTAATGCTCCACCGGTAAACGATAAGCCGCTTCTTGAGCGTCTTGCTGATCAGGACGACCGTCGCATCTTCACCGTGTTCGAGGCTATAAAGGCCGGTGTCTCCACCGATGAGATATACTCGATTACCAAAATCGACCCCTATTTCATTGAAAAGCTGAGAAATCTTGCCAACTTTGAGCTTAAGCTCGAAAAAGAGGGTGTAACGCCTCAGAATCTGCAGCAGGCAAAGGAATTCGGTTATACAGATGCCGCCATTTCAAAAATCAGCGGCTGTGAGGATTTTGATAATATACCGTTCACGTATAGGATAGTTGAAACATGCTCACCGGTGTTCGGCAATGACAGACCGTACTTCTATTCATGCATCGGTGGTGCCTGTCAGGCCCGTTCTTTCAAGCGCAGCGGCAAGCCTGTTGTAATGGTGCTTGGCAGCGGTCCCATACGGATAGGGCAGGGAATTGAATTCGACTACAGCTCCGTGCACTGTGTGTGGACTCTGCGCGAAATGGGTTATGATGTTGTAATTGTAAATAACAATCCCGAAACAGTATCGACCGACTACGACACAGCGGATAGGCTCTACTTTGAGCCGCTCACTCCCGAAGATGTTATGAACATCATTAAGGTGGAGAATCCGATAGGAGTCGTGGTTGCATTTGGCGGACAGACTGCCATAAAGCTCACAAAATATCTGGACGAAAGCGGCATAAGAATACTCGGCACTTCGGCAGAGAGCATTGATATTGCTGAAGACCGGGCACGCTTTGATGCCCTGCTTGAGACCTTCGGTATCCGCCGCCCCAGCGGAATGGGAGTAAACAGCATGGAAGAGGCTGTGGCTGCCGCTGAAGAGCTCGGTTATCCTGTCCTGCTCAGACCGTCATATGTCATCGGCGGACAGAACATGACAATTTCACGTTCAAGAGAGCAGACGGTTGCATACATGGAGAAAATCCTCTCCGGAGGTATTGACAATCCTGTCCTTATCGATAAATATATGCCGGGCGTTGAGCTTGAGGTGGATGTAATCTCGGACGGAAAGACGGTTCTTATCCCAGGCATTATGGAGCATATTGAGAGAGCGGGCATTCACAGTGGAGATTCAATTGCCGTGTATCCTCCGTATAATCTCAATGACCGCTTCCTCAAGAAGATTTGCGACTGCTCGGAGAAGCTGGCGCTTGCTCTCGGCACGCAGGGACTTGTTAACATCCAGTATCTGATATACGATGATGAGCTCTATGTCATAGAATGCAATCCCCGCGCCTCACGTACGGTGCCTTATATAAGCAAGGTCACGGGTGTTCCGATGGTTGACCTGGCTGCAAAGGTAATGCTCGGAGAATCCCTTGAATCACTGGGCTACGGCTCGGGACTATACAGGGTTCCGCCTTACTATGCCGTAAAGGTTCCCGTGTTCTCCTTTGAAAAGCTAAACGATGCTAACTCTATTCTCGGTCCCGAGATGAAATCAACGGGGGAGGTTTTGGGTATAGGAAAGACCATGGCTGAAGCGTTGTTCAAAGGGCTCACAGCTGCAGGCTTTTCCGTGCCCTCACCGCAGAGCGTGAAAAACACGGGTGTACTTATCAGCGTTGAGGACAGCGACAAGCATGAGATAATCTCGCTCGCAAAGCATTTCTATGATCTGAACATGGATATCTATGCCACTGAAGGAACTGCAGAGGCCATCAGAACGCTGGGAATTGATGTATGCACTGTAGCAAACGCCACAGAGAACAGCGACATAACTGATCTCATGGAGAGCGGCAAGATTCATTATATTGTGTATACCGGAGCTGTAAAGGATTCCACGCTCGGTGACTATACAGTGCTGCACCGTAAGGCCATGCAGCTGGGAATACCCTGCCTCACATCCATAGATACTGCAAACGCCCTGGCTGACATCATTGAAAGCTGCTTCAGCACGGATAATATCGAGCTTGTTGATATTAACAATATGAGGAAGTGGCATGAGAAAATCCATTTCTCAAAGATGCACTCCTGCGGCAATGACTACATTTTCATTGAAAATTTTGACGGCAGGATAACCTGCCCCGAATCCCTCTGCGTGAACCTCTGCAGGCAGCACTACGGCATAGGAGGGGACGGAATAGTCCTCATAGAGAAATCCAATGTTGCCGACGCAAAAATGCGCACGTTCAACAGAGACGGCAGCGAAGGAAAGATGGCGGGAAACAACATCAGGTGTGTGGCAAAATACCTGTTTGATAAAGCTTATGTCCGCAGTGAGTCCGTATCGATAGAAACCGCCAGCGGGATATATTCACTGAAGCTCTATCTGCGTGACGGAAAGGTGAATTCTGTTTCCGTGGATATGGGTAAGGTCAATTTTGATGCGGAGCTTGTGCCTGTCATTTCCGATACGCCTCAGGTGATAGATAGGGAAATCGAAATTGCCGGCAACAGGTATAATATTTCGTGCGTTTCAATTGGCAATCCGCACTGCGTGGTATTCTGCGATGCTCTCGATGCCCTTGACCTGGAGAAAATCGGGCCTCAGTTTGAGTATGCCGACATTTTCCCCGAGAGGGTGAATACCGAGTTCGTTCGAATAATTAATGCGACGACAATCAGAGCTCGCGTATGGGAACGCGGTAACGGAGAAACCCTGGCATGCGGAACCGGTGCCTGCGCGGCTGCGGCGGTGTCTGTAAAGAAAGGACTCTGCGAGGCGGGCAAGGAAATTACCGTAAAGCTTGCTGGCGGGGACCTTAGTGTAAATTATACCGAGGAGAGAACTATCCTGACAGGCAACGCGGTTCTGGTATATGAAGGCGAATTTGAATACTGATACAACTGTTAATCCAATTAATCCGTCAGACTAAAGTCTGGCGGATTTTTATATTCCGGGTATTGACAACAGCATATGAGGGTGGTATATTTAAACCATCAAATGATGCATTAAAGAGGTCGGCAATAATGAGGCCAAAAAATCAGGAAACAATTTCGGCGATTCTTAACTGCATAAACGACTATATGGAAGTCAACGGCTGCGCTCCATCAACCCGTGAGATTGCTGATGCAGTCGGCTCAGACTGCGGAAGCGTATCAAGATATATAAGGTATATGGAAGAGCAGGGTATGCTAGAGCGTTGCGGAACAAGAAACATATCAACAGGTCTTTCAAAATCGAAAACCAAAGTGGTTAATGTTCCGCTCGTAGGTGCCATTGCCTGTGGCAGCCCGATTCTTGCGGAAGAAAACATAGAAGAATATCTCCCGGTGCCACCGTCATTTGCGCACGGCAAGGATTATTTCTTCCTTAGAGCTAAGGGTGATTCGATGATAAACGCCGGAATTGACGACGGAGACCTTGTTCTTATCCACAGTCAGAGCCAGGCGAATAAAGGTCAGATTGTTGTTGCTCTTGTTGATGATGAAGAGGCTACCCTGAAGCGTTATTATCCCGGAAGCGGTCAGGTGATACTCGAGCCTGAAAATGACGATTACGAACATATAACAGTAAATCTTGCAATGCAGCATTTTTCAATACAGGGAGTAGCGGAAACGGTAATAAAGAGACTCTCTTAAAACGGAGGAAGCTATGAATTTCTTTCAGATAGTATTAATGACAATAATAACGCTTGTAGTTCTGGAATTCGGAGTACATGTAATTTACCATGCCGTAACGGGCAAGGGTGGAGTTAATGAACCCGCCTTCGATTATTTAAAGGATATATACAATGATGTTTCAGCCAGAACGGGGAAAACATATAAATGCAGCAATATCAGCATTATTGAAAGACCGGCTGTTGATTGAAGAGTAAAACGTTTGCATAGCCGGTCCATAAATGCTAAAATGCAGTTGAATCTGTATAATCTTACAAAGGAAAACATGTAATGGACGAAATTATTAGAGCCACAGCGGCGGACGGAAATATAAAAATGGCGGTAATCTCCGGCAGGTATATGGTTCAGCAGGCAAGAGAGATACATAATACGTCTCCGGTCTGCTCGGCAGCCTTGGGAAGAACACTCATGGCGGCATCTCTTATGGGGAACGCGATGAAGGAGGATGACGCGGCAGTCACAATTCGCATAGGGGGAGACGGACCGATAAACGGAATCGTTGCGGTATCAGACAGCGAAGGGAATGCTAGAGGATATGTGGGCAATCCCTTTGTTGAACTTCCGTTGAAGCAGGACGGAAAGCTTGACGTCGGGTCTGCGGTCGGACACAGCGGCCTACTTACGGTCTGTAAAGATATCGGCTTGAAGGAGCCGTATGTGGGTTCAGTTGAACTCGTGAGCGGTGAAATAGCTGAAGATATCACATCTTATCTGCTCTCCAGCGAACAGATTCCATCAGCCTGCGGTCTTGGTGTGCTTGTGGATACCGACACAACAATAAAAGCAGCATGCGGATTTATAGTGCAGCTGATGCCCGGAGCGGATGAGGAACTGATTTCAAAGCTGGAAGACAATATATTTTTAATGGATCAGCTTACCACCATAGCGGATGAAGACGGTGTGGAGGAAGTTTTTGCCCAGGTTCTCAAAGGCATTGACTATCATCTGATTGAACGTATGCCGGTGTGCTACAAATGCAACTGTTCAAGAGAAAGAATCGAGTCGGCACTTGCATGTCTTGATATATCAGAACTTGAGGAAATAGTGGACGCTGGTGAGAATATAAGCGTATCGTGCCAGTTCTGCGATAAGAAATATGTGTTCACACCGGAGGAGATAAATAACCTCGTTGTATCCGACGGCGATACAGTCTGAATTCAAGGATTAATTCACAGAAAATACATTGACAGTTATAATCTGCGGTGATATTATTTCAACATATTGAATAGATACAGCAAAGGCAATGACGAAGAACACTCTGTTTAGTGCTGCACAGAGAGAACGGACAAGGCTGAAATCCGTTCCTGTATCTTTGCAGAAGTTGACCGCTTCCGAGCCGGCAGATGGAAATATCTGCCCGTACAGCGAGCGTTATATCGCAATGAGCTAAAGCTCAAGGTGGAACCGTGCATATAATTTGCACCCTTGGCATTGTCAAGGGTGCTTTTAGTTTTATTTGGAGGAAAGAAAATGGACGAAAACAAATACACATTCGAAAATGAGGAGTACAGAAAAACCTACTGGCATACCTGTTCTCATATTCTTGCCCAGGCTGTAAAACGCCTCTATCCGGAAGTAAAGCTGGCTATAGGACCTTCCATAGATAACGGATTCTATTACGATATGGACTCTCCCTTCCCCTTTACTCCGGAAATAATGGAAGAAATAGAAGCAGAAATGCGTAAAATCTGCAAAGAGAAGATTAAACTTGAGCGCTTTGAGCTCCCGCGTGAAGAGGCTCTCAAGTTTATGGAAGAGCGTGATGAACCCTACAAGGTAGAGCTTATTAATGACCTTCCCGAGGATGCTGCAATAAGCTTCTATAAGCAGGGTGATTTTACAGACCTCTGCGCAGGTCCTCATCTTGATTCAACCGGCAGGGTCAAGGGTAACGGAATCAAGCTTACAGCTTGCAACGCAGCATATTGGCGTGGAGATTCCAACCGTGAGACCCTTCAGAGAATTTACGGTATTGCCTTCCCCAAGAAAGAAGAGCTTGACGAGTACCTTGAGCGCATAGAGGAGGCAAAACGCCGCGACCACCGTAAGCTTGGTCGTGAGCTCGGCCTTTTCGCATTCCGTGATGAGGCTCCCGGCTTCCCGTTCTATCTGCCTAAGGGAATGGTTCTCCGTAACACTCTGATAGATTACTGGAGAGATGTGCACAAAAAGTGGGATTACGTTGAGATAATGACTCCTCAGATTATGCGCCGTACTCTCTGGGAGACCTCAGGTCACTGGGATCACTACAAAGAGAACATGTACACCACGGTTATTGACGAGGAAGATTTTGCAATTAAGCCGATGAACTGCCCCGGCAGCATACTGGTGTATGACCTTGAACCCCATTCATATAAAGACCTTCCGCTCCGCTACGGTGAGCTTGGACTTGTACACCGCCACGAGCTGTCAGGTGCGCTTCACGGAATGTTCCGTGTACGCTGCTTCACTCAGGACGACGCCCATATTCTTCTCGCTAAGGAGCAGATTACGGATGAGGTTGTAAGGATTGTAAGCCTGTTTGATGAAGTGTACTCAACCTTCGGACTTCCTTATACCATAGAGCTTTCTACAATGCCGGATGACCATATTGGTACGGAAGAAGACTGGGAAATCGCGACGAATGCTCTGGCGGATGCTCTCACAAGTATAGGCAAGACCTATGTCGTAAATCCGGGAGACGGCGCCTTCTACGGCCCGAAACTCGACTTCCATATAGAGGATTCTCTTGGAAGAACATGGCAGTGCGGAACAATTCAGCTTGACTACCAGCTGCCCGGCAGATTTAATCTTGAATATACAGGCGCGGACGGTGAAAAGCATTGCCCCGTTATGATTCACAGAGTTGTGTTCGGGTCGATAGAAAGATTCATCGGAGTTATAACCGAACACTATGCAGGTGCATTCCCTGTATGGCTTTCACCTGTTCAGGCAATGGTCATGCCTATCACTGACAGGACAAATGATTACGCAAATAAGATTGCGGATGAGCTCAAGGCTGAAGGAATCCGAGTCGAAACTGACCTACGCAATGAGAAAATCGGATATAAAATCCGTGAGGCACAGCTTCAGAAGCTACCTTATATGCTTGTCGTAGGTGACAAAGAAGCAGAGAACGGAACCGTTTCCGTACGTACACGCGGAGGCGTGGATCTTGGAGCAATGCCCTTTGAGGAATTCCTCGCAAAGATTAAGGAAGAAATCAGCAGCAAGTCATAATTAATAAAACTTTTTCAAACCGAAAGGAGAAATAATGGCATATTGCAGTAATTGCGGGGCATATATCCCCGATGGTGAAACAGTTTGTGTTGCATGTGGAAACAATGGAGCATCACAGGCGGCACAGGCACAGGCAACAGCTCAAGCACCAAATGATGATAATTTCCGTAAGGAATATGAAAAACAGCAGGAGGCAAACAAGGAAAAGAGTGAACAGTGGGCTCAGCAGGCAGGAGTCCCACACAGCGGAAGCTCAACCTCTCAGAATACCGGAGGCACACCCACAGCAAGCAAACCGGCTGAATCCGGCAAAACAGTTTCCTCTGAATCAAGTAGCAAAGTGTTCGCTATTCTCTCCTACTTCAGCGTTCTTTGCCTTTTGCCCTTCATCTGCTGCCCGCAGGATGAATTTGCAAAATTCCACGGCAAACAGGGAATTCTTCTCCTGATACTCTCCCTGCTTGTTGACCTTCTCAGTGGTATGTCAGTGATTGCGACGCTCCTCTACGTTGCACGTATCTATCTCATGATAAAAGGCATTATGAATGCGGCATCCGGTAAAATGGAAAAACTGCCGTATATTGGGCAGTTTGCAGATAAATTCTAAATATCATTAAGGGGGAAATATCATGGCTGAAAAGAAAACCACTACAGCAAAAAAGACAACGTCCACTGCTAAAACAACTGCAGCAAAGAAACCCACAACCGCGGCAAAAAAACCGACAACTGCCGCTAAGAAGCCTGCAACAACTGCAAAGAAGACGGAATCTGCGTCCGTCAAGCTCAGTGCTGAGGAAAAGAAGCTTCTTGAGTATTACCGTGCAGCCGACACCGATAAGAAGGAAGCTGCAGTCGCTCTGCTGAAGGGTGAGGAAGTTCAGGACAACAACATCCTCAATACGCTTCTTTCTGCGGCAGTAGGAGCAGCCGGGGCGCAGGGTGGAGGCAATGGAAACATGCTTTCATCAATCCTCGGTGCTGCAACCGGCGCAGGCGGAAATTCAAACTCCGGAAATGACGGCGGCAATATGCTGGGCTCAATCCTCGGCAGCCTCCTGAAGTAAGTTGCGCCCAAAAGGATTACATTTAATAATTGAAAGACCTCCGCGGTTAAATAAGCCGTGGAGGTTTTTCATCAAGTAATAAATGTGCTGTTTTGCAAAACTGGAGAGACAATATCAGTGGTGGAAAAGACGCATTCCGGTAAACGCCATTACAATGCCGTATTTATTGCAGCAGTCAATAACCGCATCATCACGTATTGAACCGCCCGGCTCTGCAATGTATTTAACTCCGCTACGGTAAGCACGCTCAATATTGTCAGAGAAGGGGAAAAATGCGTCAGAACCAAGAGAAACACCGTTGCGGCTTGCAAGAAATGCAGCCTGCTCCTCATCTGTAAAGGGCTTCGGCTGTTCTGTGAAATACTTTTGCCAATTTCCTTCGGCGCATACATCCTCTTCATTCCTGTTTATATAGCCATCGATGACATTGTCCCTGTCAGGACGTTTAATATCAGCTCTGAAAGGCAGAGAGAGAACCTTCTCGCTCTGTCGCAGGAACCAGGTGTCGGCCTTGCTGCCGGCTAGCCTCGTGCAGTGGATTCTGGACTGCTGCCCTGCACCGACGCCAATAGCCTGACCATCTACCGCAAAGCAAACAGAGTTTGACTGTGTGTATTTGAGAGTAATAAGAGAAATGATAAGATCCCTGGACGCTTCATCAGGAAGAATTTTGTTTTCAGTTACAATATCAGACAGCAGCTCACGGTCTATTTTGAAGTTGTTTCTGCCCTGCTCAAAAGTGATTCCGAACACCTCTTTTTGCTCCTGCGGCTCGGGGATATATTCGGGGTCAATCTTTACTATGTTGTAGCTGCCTTTTCTTTTAGCCTTTAGAATTTCAAGGGCATCGGGTTCGTAGCCCGGGGCAATAATCCCGTCGGAAACTTCACGGCTGATGAGCTTTGCTGTTGTAACGTTGCATATATCAGACAGAGCAACCCAGTCACCGAATGAACACATTCTGTCGGTGCCTCTGGCACGGGCATAAGCACAGGCAAGAGGAGAGTCGTCTAAACCGTCAATATCGTCCACAAAGCAGGCTTTCTTAAGCTTCTCGGAAAGCTTGATACCAACGGCGGCTGAGGTTGGACTCACATGCTTGAATGATGTAACTGCTGGAAGCTTAAGTGCTTCCTTTAGCTCCTTAACAAGCTGCCAGGAGTTAAGCGCATCGAGAAAGTTTATATAGCCGGGCCTGCCGTTAAGAATCTCAAGAGGAAGCTCGCTTCCGTTGTTCATATATATCCTTGCCGGCTTCTGATTCGGGTTGCACCCGTATTTAAGTTCAAATTCCTTCATGTTGTATACCCCGGATTATTTATTTTTGTTTATAATTCTGCTTTCATACCTGCCGCTTTCAAGATTTGTATAGCGGACATAAAGAGAAATTCTGTTGTCCTCGTTGAGATTATCCCACAGCAGATTTGTAAAGCTGTCAATATCCGAAAGAATTCTGACTCTTTCAGGCTCACCCTGAAAAGTGGGGATAGGTGTGCCGTCCGTCACATAGGTGTGGATGAAATGGCCCAATCCGGGCATGGAAGGATATGAGAATGTATAGCGCGCACATTCACTGCCTTCAGCATCCAAGCTCTTAAGGATGCTCATATCATAGCTGAAGCCTCCATCATTAAAATAAAGCACGGAGCTGATTCGCGGAGTCCAGTTGGGACCGTCAGGTTCAAACTCTCTTGTTTTAAGCGCTTCTGAAAATCCGATACCGTTTTCAATGGCATTGTATATGGTATCTGTCTGGTCGCCGTTTGTTACTATGAGAGTATCTCCGCTTTTCCGTACAGCGGCATAAATAATGAGGCTTGGATCTTCAACCTTTGAGGAATCGAACGGTTCAGTAAAAACTTCACCGTTTTTCTCGGTGAAAATCCTGTTCCGGCTGTTTGCGCTTCTTCCCATAATAAAGTAGGCAGATACGGCATTCCTGCCGTCTTCACTTGTTCCCACAACTATGCCGCGTCCTACATAGGGATTATCCTTTATTAATTCACCGATATCTTCAATCCTGTATATGTCCATCTGCTCAACTCCTAACTGAAATAATCGTTCTTAAGTGTTAATCTGGAGAGCTGTCTGCAAAAATTCAGATGCCGCGTTAATCCTTTAGTGAATTCATTACCGCCGTGGAAACAGCATGTGCTCTCTCACCGTATTCTTTGAGCATGTCCGATACATCAGCTTCAAGGGAAACAGCCTCCGGATTGCTGCGGTAATTTTTCGTATTTATAAGAATATTCATTGCTGCGGTCTTGAGTGCCGATTCAGCACAGACAGCCCCGCAGCCCACGTCTGAAATCATCATTCTGCTGCCGTTGCTGTACAGGTATTCCAGCAGTTCAACCGTTCTGCAGCAGCACTCCATAACCCGGCAGGTGGCTTCGCATGCTTTCAGAGATGCGTCAAAGAGAATACTTTCGCGTTCCGGATTGTCCTTTGGGATTGAATATGCTTTCACCAGTGGAAGAAAGCATTCCGTATCCCCGTCAATTAAAGAGAGGGATTCATTTCTAAGATTCTCACAGGTTTCAATTAATGAATACAGCTCATCCTGTATGTCAGCATACTTTTCCTTACCGCATGTAAGATTGGCTGCCATGGAGCATAGTGAGGCGGACAGGGCAGCTAATAGTGCCGATACTCCTCCACCGCCCGGAACAGGTGCATTGGATGCAAGTTCCTTTGTAAATGAGTCTAAAGTCTTCATATTGTTTTCCTCAGCATTTCCCTGTTTATGGATTTAATATCCGCAGCTCCGCTCATGTACATAACATCCGAGAGTTCATCTCTCAGCTTGTCTATCAACAGTTTAACGCCCTCAACCTTTCCGCCGTACCAGCTGATTAGGAACGGACGGCATATCATAACCATATCCGCGCCGAGTGCAAGGGCCTTAAAGATATCTGCACCGCTGCGAATACCGCCGTCAACGATAATCTTTGCTCTTCCACATACAGCGTCAGCTATTTCAGGCAAAACGTCAGCGGTAGCAGGGGCATATGGCAGAACCCTTCCTCCATGATTTGAAACAATAATTACATCTGCGCCAGCATCGATTGCTTTCTCTGCAACCTTGGCGTTTAAAACTCCCTTTACAATAAAGGGCATTCCGGCATATTCTTTAAGCATTCTCAGGTCGTCTACAGACTTTACACCTGCGTTTGAATTGCTTTTTCGTAGATGGGGCAGACCTGCACTGTCAATCACAATACAAAGTGCAGGGCATTGGTATTCTTTGATAATGTCAATGTTTGCCTTAATTTCATCATTAGATAAGGGGTTAAGCACGGGGATTGCAGCAGCGCTGTATTTCAAAGCCGATTTAAGTCCTGAAGGAAGGGTATCCTTTGACAGCCCGTCACCAAAAGTGCCGATTATCTTTTCCGAGGCGCAGGCATTCATTACATCGTCATTGTACTCGCGGATGTCATCCTTATGATTGAACTGGGTGCTGAGATCGCCTATTGGCGCGGCGATAAGCGGTAAGGAGCAATCCACCCCCAAAAACTTAACGGAGGTATCAACGGTCATTGAAGGAACAAGTGTATCCAACTCAATCGAGTACTTCCGCCATGCTGTATAATTGTCATTTGCTCCGTTTCCGGGAGCCTTTGAACCCGGTCCGGGAATAATATTTCCGCATCCAAGTCCATTGCATACAGGACATACTTTACAGTTTGGTCCGATATTTATCTCGGCGTTTTCCAATATTTGAGAATATGTCATGTGATACTCCTTCCAACAAATACCTGATAGATACTGTTCTTAATATAAAACCAATAAGACCATTTCTGACATTTAATCTTTCTCAAAGAAGATATAATATGTTATAATTAAATAGTATATCAGCAATCAGCTATTTTCAAGAATTTTTCTCAATGTAAAAAGAATATATGCAATTATTTTCAGTTTTCCAAAAAATCCCCTTGCGTAAGGTATTGCTCGTTACGTTGCGTAATATTGTATATTGCGTGCCATAAGGAGGTGAAAGCTATGTCAAAATACACAACCGGAGAGATTGCAAAGATTTGCGGTGTTACAGTCCGTACAGTTCAGTATTACGATGCCAGGGGTATTCTGATTCCCGGAGATCTTACTGAAGGCGGCAGACGGCTCTATTCTGATGATGATCTGAAAAAGATGAAGATAATATGTTTCTTAAGAGAACTGGACCTTCCAATTGATTCAATCTCACAGATTCTGAGAGAAGAGCATCCTGAAAATCTGATTTCGCTGCTGATTGAACAGCAGGAGAGTGTTCTTAAAGAAGATATATCAGATAAACAGAATAAGCTGATAAAGCTGCAGGAACTTAAAAACGGACTTCAAAGCAGCAGGGCAATTTCTTTCGAATCCATTGGTGATATAGCTACAATTATGGAAAACAGAAAAAAGCTGAATAAGTTTCACTGGAGCCTGATTCTGTTTGGACTACCGGTCAGCATTCTTCAGTGGGGATCAATTATACTTTGGATTGTAAAAGGTATCTGGTGGCCGTTTCTTGTATGGGTATTTGTGGCAATACCTTTCTCAATCTGGATAAGCAAATACTATTTTAAAAATGTGAAATATATCTGCCCCGAATGTCATGAGGTCTTTAAGCCCAATATGAAGGAAGCATTTTGGGCACGCCATACTCCAACAACCCGCAAGCTGACCTGTACTTCATGCGGCTACAAAGGCTTCTGCGTAGAAATATGGGGTGGAGAATAATAACAGAGCTTTCCATAGCATGGGTGCAGGAGAGTACTTCTGTTTGTTCATAGAAAACATATAGCTTAGTAAACCGAAAGAGAGTTATAAATGTATACTGAAGCGGAAAAACACATACAAAAGATGCTGGTGCCTTTTGTGGAAGAACAGTACAAAGTGTTCAACACACGGATTCTTGCAACTGTACCGGAAGAGAAGGTCCTGGGGGTAAAATCACCACATCAGCGCGAGGTCGCTAAAGAAGTTTTCAACTCGGACTATAAAGAAGCTTTTCTGTCTGCCTTGCTCCATGAGACCTTTGAGGAGAATCAGGTGCACGGTTTCCTGATTGAAATGGAAAAGGACAGAGGCAGGATGATTTCACTTTTGGAAGAATTTCTGCCGTATGTGGACAACTGGGCAACATGCGACTGCGTTTCTCCCAAGGCTTTCAAAAAGAATCCGCCGGACATTGAGCTTATCAGTCACTGGATGGCGTCAGAACATGTGTATACATGCCGCTATGGTATTGGCATGCTCATGCGCTATTATCTGGATGAGCGCTTTTCTGAGGAGTACCTTGACGCAGTTGCTTCAATAGAAAGCGATGAGTATTACATCAATATGATGCGTGCATGGTATTTTGCTACCGCTCTGACAAAGCGGTATGACCGCACCCTTCCATATATTGAAAAGCATGTGCTTGATACCTGGACCCACAACAAAGCAATTCAGAAAGCGAAAGAGAGCTTCCGCGTGCCTGCTGAGCGTAAGGAGTATTTGAATTCTCTGAAGATAAAATGATTAATCACGGTTTGCATTAGTTACAGCTGATTTAAGGAGTATTAAGTATGCTTTTTCAAAATAGCTTTGCAATATTAATAGCATGTGTTTTTTCACTTGCATTGCCGATCGGGCTGATGGTCTGGTGGAAGAAAAAGACCGGTGAAAAAATTTGGTCTTTTATTGTAGGCGCAATCTGCTTTTGCTTGTTCGCTATGGTGCTTGAAAGAATCCTTCATCAGCTTTGTCTTGTGAATGAGAATGCTGTCTCAAAGACGATTACTGCCTCACCGGTTTTATACACCTTATATGCCGCCTTTGCCGCGGGTATTTTTGAAGAAACCGGAAGGCTGTTCGGATTCAATGTTCTCCTGCGTAAGCACAGCAATAATGAATGCTCCGTGGCATATGGCATTGGGCATGGCGGAATTGAGGTACTAATGCTTCTTGGCATCAACTATTTTATACTGCTGCTTGCTCTGCTCGGCGTTAATTTCGGTAGTGAAGCAGCTAATTCACAGATGCTTGAGACAGTAAAAGCAGTCACCGTTTCAGGGGCATTTATTGGTATGCTTGAAAGAATCTCGGCAATGATGATCCACATTGGCCTTTCCATGCTGGTATTCGCAGCCGCACGGGAAAAAAGCTTATTCTGGCTGTATCCGACTGCTGTTCTGCTTCATGCCTTGGCGGATGCCCCGGCGGCACTGTATCAGTATGGGATAATAAAGTCACTGTTTGCAGTTGAAGCTTCTGCATTTGTTCTGGGGATTCTGTGCCTGATATTCGGAATAAATGTTCTCCGCAAAAGAGGCGGATTTGCGAAGGCTGAGGAAACGGAAAGCGAATAAATTAAATATAACGGAAATTCGCAACAGCATGTTGCGTGCAATGTTACGGATATTGCGTTAAAATAAGCTTCAGGAGGTGTTTGAATGGATACTAAGGATGTTATATATGAATTGCGTACAAAGAAGGGCATGACGCAGGATGAACTTGCAGAGAAGGTGTTTGTGACCCGTCAGGCCGTATCACGCTGGGAAAATGGTGAAACAGTACCGAACACAGATACTCTGAAACTGTTATCCGGTCTGTTTGATGTTTCCATCAATACTCTGCTGGGCTCACCGCGACAGCTTATTTGCCAGTGCTGCGGCATGCCTCTTGAAGATGAGATTATCGGCCGCGACAAGGATGGTACGCTGAATGAAGACTACTGTAAATGGTGTTATGCTGACGGTACATACACATACAGTGATATGGATGACCTGATTGATGTATGTGTAAAGAATATGTCGGGTGAAGGTTTTACAGAGGAACAGGCCCGAACATATATGAAACAGCTTCTTCCCAGTCTCGATTACTGGAAACGGTATGAGGAGCTGAGCGACGACGGGCAGTTTGACGCATTGAAAAAGCAGCTGATCCAGGAAATTAATGATCTTCACATTGAGGGAATGCCAAAGCTGGAAAAGCTCAATGCCCTTGTTGGACAATATGTCAATCTCGAATACCGGCTTCCCAGCGGAAAAAGCGTGAAGTTCCTTGATGACGGAACAACCTATCTGGGAAATCAGCTTGAGTCTGAATCTGGCGAGGACCTTTGTTATGGAGTCCTTGCAAATATGGATTTCATAATGGTCTGCACGTATAGAGCGGAAGGAGCAGACCCCGAACTCCTTATTTATAAAAAGAGATAAGTTTGATGTTTCGAAATTTCAAGTAGTTTAAAAAGTGTTAATTCAATATCTGAAAACAGGCCGGAACCCATGTGGTTCCGGCTTTTGCTGAGTCAAGAAAATCGCAGGTTGAAAGCTGACTTTAACTTGGTTATAATGCTATAA
>R28__coassemble_433_pt1 | contig 17460 bp, 17 predicted proteins | sample R28__metabat2_high_PE_003 | metagenome-assembled genome bin R28
AGCAATGTGAAAAAGTCTGTCAGACAGACAGAAGTGATTTTTTAGAAAGGTTTTTTGATTTCTTTAACCAGGATTTACTCACTCCACCGGTCCTCTGAAATCATGCTGCTGTACACATAGTAGAAGGTGCTGGCGGAGAGGAAGTTAACGTGAGTTGATGGATCATCGTTCATATCCTTCAGGTCGGACAGAACATATATGTCATTATCCTTGTCGTAACGGACTGTAAGCGAAACGGTCATTTTCTTTCCGCTTGCAAAGTCAAGCTCCAGTGCTTCAACATGCCACTGGTCTTCGCTCTTTCCTGTCCATATACCATTATCCTTGTCATATATCAGATACTGATTGATTTCACCCGTGGTATCGGAATATGTATGTACCTTGTTGAGGTCAATCTCTCCCTTGGCGTCATAGATATCGATGGCAAAGTAGTTTTCCAGACCTGTTATTGCCGCTCTGTTCGCCATCTCCCTAGGAAACAGCACCTGAACGTCCTGCTTCTGGGCTCCGACTTTCTGAGGCTCATTGCTCGGTTCGGGAGTGGGAGTGACCTCAGGTTCCTCCTCTTCCAGCGTAGGAGTTTCCTCAGGAGTCTCCTCTTGAGCATTTGGAATTACAGCCTGCATTCCCTCAGGAACGAACACTTCTGTAATCGTATGACCTTCCTGAGTTGTGATATCGTACATCCTTTTGAGAAGCGTACCGAGGAAGACGAGGCCGGCAAGAGCTATGCAGCCTGCAAGAATTATTCCTATTATTCCACCGACGGTATGTCTTTTTCTTTTTCTCATGTCTACACCTCAGACTTCAGATTTTTCAGAAACTCAGACACCGGCTCGAGATGGGAGCCAAGAGAAGCCTTCACAAGCACCGCATCACCGGCATGAAGAAAGTCCTTCAGAGCATTCATCATGGATTCGTGGTCTTCAAAATAAAAAGCTATGTCTCCCGCCCCCTCGGCGAGATATCTTGAATACTGCCCTGTGCAGAAGATATAATCAATGCCTTTTTTCTCGGCATAGCTACCCACATCGGAGTGCATACAGGGTGAATTTTCGCCCAACTCTCTCATATCACCAAAAACACAGATTCTGCGGCCTTCAAGCTTTGCGAGCGAATCAATCGAGGATTTCATTGAATCCGGATTGGCGTTGTAGCAGTCGTCTATGATGCGGAGAAACCCGTTGTCCGTGAGCTGCTGCCTTCTACCGACATTTCTGAATTCGGAGATACCATCAACAATTTCTTTATCGGAAAGGCCCATGAGGAAACCGAGTGCCGCCCCTTCCAAAGCGGCATATACCATGTGCATGCCGAATGATGGGATATAGACTCGGAGCATTCTGCTGCCGTATGTGATGTCACAGTCTATTCCTAGGCTGCTGCCTGCCGAGATGTTCACAGCACGTACGTCGCAGTCTTCACCGAGACCGTATGAGAGGAGTTTCTGAGTGCAGGACATGCTTCTAAGCATAGGGTCGTCACCGTTGATTACAACAGTACCGTCTGTTGGCATGAAGGGCAGCACCTCGGTCTTTGCTCTGAGAACGCCCTGAAGGTCTCCCAGGAATTCAAGGTGGGCATGGCCTATGAGGGTGTACAGCATTATATTGGGGCGCGCAATGCCGGCAAGATGGGTCATTTCCCCGAAATGGTTTATACCCATCTCGATAACTGCAAGTTCATCATCCTTTTTGATTCCCGAAACTGACATGGGAAGACCGATTGTGTTGTTCAGGTTCCCTTCGGTTTTATGTAACTTATAGTGCTGGGAGAGGACCGAAGCCACCATTTCCTTCGCAGTGGTCTTCCCAACGCTGCCTGTGATACCTATTATCGGAATGCTCAGCTCTTTTCTGAATTCAGACATAATAATTTCAAGGGCCTGCTGAACATCTTCCACACAGATTACGGGACCTTCCACTCCTTCGGGCAGATACTCTGCCAGGGCACAGGCTGCTCCGTTGTTCAGGGCAGATGCAATATATCTGTGACCATCGGTGTTTTCGCCGCGGTAGGCTACAAACAGGTCACCTTCGCGGCAGGTGCGGCTGTCTATTACGACGCGTTTTATCTCCGGGTTCTTGGAAAGAGCTTCTTCATTTCCTATAAGAGAGCCGTTGCATAACGCAGCGGCCCTTTTTACTGTTATTCCGAACATTATATGCTATTTTATGGTTTCTTTGCACCACAGTTAGGGCAGAAGTTGCCCTTGTTCACAGAACCGCAGCTGCATGTCCAGTCGTCGTTTGGCTTCTTTGTTCCACACTGTGAGCAGAAGTTTCCGGAACATGCGGCTCCGCATGTGGGGCAGGTCCAACCTGCAGGCTGAACAGTGGGCTGCTGTGCGCCCATGGCGTAGAGATTTGCGGCGTTCATCCCACCTGCTCCCGATGCCATATTCATACCCATGAATCCGTTGACTGCACCGTTTGCATTGTTTGCAGCGTCCTGCATTGCTGCAGCCTGGGCACCTACGAGGTGTGCAGCAGCCATTGTTGGATCCTTAAGAGCGGCATTCTTTTGGAGATCCTTGAGCATCTTCTCGTCGTCCTCGTTGGCTGTGATGCTTGAAATACCGAAGGAGACTATGTCTATACCTCTGAGCTCCGCCCACTTGCTTGAGAGAACATCATTGAGAGCATCCGCCAGTTCCATAGTGTGTGCCGGAAGTGCGGAATAACGGATTCCCTGCTCGGAAAGCTTTGCGAAGGCGGGCTGCAGAGCTGTTAGAAGCTCGGTCTTGAGCTGGTTATCCAACTCGTCCTTTGTGTATTCACGGCTGACATTGCCGCAGATGTTTGTGTAGAACAGAACCGGATTTACAATTCTGTAGCTGTATTCGCCGAAGCAACGGACACCGATATCAATGTCTATACCCACATTGGCATCCACCACGCGAAACGGCACTGCATTGGGTGTGCCGTACTTATTGCCGGTAATTTCCTTGGTGTTGAAATAATAAACTCTCTGGTCGGATGCTGGCTGGCCACCATATGTGAAGCGCTTACCTATCTGCTCGAATACCTTGATGACATTTGTTGCCAGATCTCCCGTGAAGAGGGATGGCTCGGAGGACATATCGTAGATATATTCACCGGGAATTGCGCAGATATCAACTACCTTTCCCTGTTCGACTATCATCATACACTGGCCGTCCGCAATGGCGATGCATGAGCCGTCCGAAATGATGTTGTCGCTTCCTCTGTTGGCGGAAAGGCCTGAGACTCGCTTGTGACCCTTTACTGCAAGGACATCATTGGGGAGTGAATCACAGTAGAAATACTCCTTCCACTGATCTGATAGAACGCCTGTTGCGGCGCTGATTGCTGCACTAATAAGACCCATGGTTTTACTCCTTTAAGCTAAAATTTCTTCTTTGTGGTTTTATTATATTCTATGCCCCTTATTTTTTCAATTGCTTTTATCGGATAATACGCGAATATTTACTCTATATTCATTTTTTATGTTTTGACAATTTTCGCATATGCGATATAATTATGTAAATGAAAAAGCTAAGTAAACGGGAGGTTTGCTCATGGCAAATCTGATTGAATACAAATGCCCAAGTTGCGGCGGTGTGCTTCAGTTTGACAGCGCCACGCAGAAGCTGAAATGCCCCTACTGCGACAGCACATTTGATGTTGATGCGTTCAAAACCGACGACGGCACACAAGCTTCAACCCCGGTCGAAGGCAATGGAGGAATAAACATCAGCATATCCTCCGACACCTGGAATGAGGCGGAGGCCGGAAACTTTGGAATATACAGCTGCAGCTCCTGCGGTGCTGAAATCATCGCGGATGAGACCACCGCCGCAACCAGTTGCCCATACTGCAACAACAACGTGATTCTGACGGGACGCCTTGCGGGAAACCTTAAGCCGGACTGCATAATACCCTTCAAGTACGGCAAAGAGGAAGCCAAGGAAGCCCTCCGCGGGCACATGAAGGGTAAGAGCCTGTTACCTAAGGTCTTCTCAGACGAAAACCATCTGGACGAGATTAAGGGCGTGTATGTCCCCTACTGGCTGTATGACTGTGAAGCGGACACCAGTGCCAGCTACAGGATGACCAAGGTCCGCAGCTGGGCGGATATAAACTATTCCTACACTGAGACGAGCCACTACGGAGCAGACAGGCAGGGGCTTGTCGATTTTCAGAACGTGCCTGCAGATGCCTCTAAGAGCATTGCGGACGAGCTTACGGAATCTCTCGAGAGCTTTGACTATTCTGAACTTACCGATTTCAAAACCGCGTATCTGGCCGGATTCTTTGCCAACAGATACGATGTGCCCTCGGAGGAGTGCCTGAGACGTGCCAAAGAGCGTATAGACATCAGCGCACTCAATACTCTGGACCCAACAGTTCAGGGCTATGCCACGGTATCACGCTCGGGCGGAAATGTACAGCTGAGAAACATAAGAGTTAAATATGCACTCATGCCGGTGTGGATTCTATGTACCAGCTGGCGCGGGGACAAGTATCTTTTTGCAATGAACGGACAGACGGGCAAATTCGTTGGCAACCTGCCCGTTGATAAATGGCGGTACTGGAAATACAGGCTTCTCTACACAGGGCTTATATGTGCAGCGGTCTATGCGCTGAGCATTGCCGCCCAGTTTCTGTAAGGAGGGGCAGATATGAAAAGATTACTGAGCCTTCTTGCCACCCTCGTCATTCTGATGAGTCTGCCTGTTTTATGCACAGCATACTACAACGAGCTACCGAAGGTTGTTGACAACGCGGGAGTCCTGACAGAAACTGAGCTAAGCTCCCTGAACGCAAAAGCGGAGATTGTAAGCGAGAAATATCAGTGCGATGTTGTGGTGGTGTTTGTTCCCACGCTGAACGGAATGGATATCGCAGACTTCACGGACGACCTCTATGTACAGAACCGCTATGGTTACGGCAGCACAGAGGATGGGGTAATTCTCCTTGTTTCGCTCCAGGAACGGCAGACCTATATATCCACTGAGGGAAAAGGCATAGACATAATCACCGATTACGGTATAGACAACATATTCGATGAGATTATCCCCTATATGAAGGAGGGGCGGTGGAACACAGTCACTTCCCGGTTCATAAGCTGCTGTGACGATTACTTCAACCAGTATGAGAACACCGGACATGCCTATGATATTGACAATGAGAGGAAGTCCTATTTTAACCCCACCGCGCTCATAGCCGGCGGCGGTCTGGGCGCACTGCTTTCAGGCCTTCCATTAAGAAAGAAAAAAAAGGAGATGGAGAGCGTCAAGCCTAAGAGAGGTGCCGAGGAATACATGCTTTCACGCTCCTTTAGGATTACAGGCCGAAACGACTATTTTATTAACAAGAGCGTTGCACGCACACCGATAATGCGGGATCCCAGGCCGTCAAGCCATAGCGGCGGTGGAATGAGTCATGGCGGTGGAAGCACTATACATATGAGTTCATCAGGGCATACGCATGGCGGTGGTGGCCACTCCTTCTAAATATTTTTGAAAAATTGCTTAAAAATTCTTTAATATTCTCCGTATTGATGTTATACTCGGTACGGAGAATTTTTATATTAGAGAGGGTAAGTATTATGCCGGATAAAAAAGAATATAAGCGCCGCTGGGGAGACAGACGGGACGGATTCCGCTGTAGGGACGTACCGGGTCTGCAGACCATTATGGCCCATCTTTTCCCAAACCGAACAGACTGTGAAGCCTTTCTTCAGGACGAGCTGGACGTGACCGAGCTTCTGAAGTATATTGAAAAGAAGAACGAAGCACACCCGGATTATAAAACCACAGTGTTCCATTGTCTGCTTTTTGCCGTAGCAAAGATGATAAACGAGAGACCCCGCATGAACCGCTTCGTACAGGGTCGGAGGATGTATCAGCGCTACGAGATAAGCCTGAGTTTCGTTGCCCGCCGCCGCTTCGTTGACAAATCCGACGAAGCGCTTATGTTCGTGGTTCCGAAGGATGATGAGACCCTGGATTCCCTCAGTTATCACATAGCCGGAGAGGTCAGGGAGACGAGAAAAAGCGAAAGTTCGACCGGCGGCATCGATGCCACTCTAGATGCATTTGCAAAGGTCCCCCGAGTTATTCTGATGCTGATTATTAGAATTGTGCGATGGCTTGACTTCTGGGGTCTTGCACCCAAAGCTCTCACTGCCGGTGACCCCAATTTCTCCACCGCATTCTTCAGTAATCTGGGTTCCGTGAAATGCCCCTCTGTATACCATCATCTGAACAACTACGGAACGAACTCCTTCTTTGTGACCCTGGGCATAATACGCAAAGAAGAGCGTGTAATGCCCGACGGCTCGAAGCAGGTCAGAGATATTGTTGATTTCGGAGCGATAGTAGACGAGCGCATAGCAGACGGCTTCTACTTTGCCCGCAGTCTGAAACTTGTGAAGCATCTTTTCCTTAACCCCGAAATGATGGACCAGACACTTGTAACGCCCAGCGGCTTCGAGTACTGATAAACCTGATTAAGCAGAAAAATTCCGCCTTATTAATCAAACAAGGCGGAATTTTTATGCTATTCAATTGTTTAAGCCTCTTCTCCTTCTGTTACTTCCACAGTTTTGAATGCGAGTGTAACGGGGTCGGAGTACTTTGCTGTGTTGTAGCTGTCTGTCAGCTTAGCCCTATAGGTTCCCTCCGCCTTCTCTGTCAGACCGACGGCATAGAGCACCGATTCGCCCTTATAGTGGTTGTCGTAAAGCTGAAGACCGAATTCATCGTTGATTGAGGTATTGAAGTCAAAGACCAGATCAACCCATTCGCCCGAAGCATTGTCCTTCTTCTGCCAGGTGATGGCTTCCACATTACCGGTTGCCTCTATCGAGAATACACGGGCGTATTCGGCTCTGCCGACTGTGGTGTTAACGGATGTGGGCTGAGTGTCAATCACAATGAGGGCACTTTCCTTGCTCTCGTTAACGGTCTGTCCAACACCGACAACCGATGAATCGATAGCCTGAAGCTGGTTTGCCAGCTGTGAATTTGAGCTCTGCAGCTGGTAGAACTGGCTGAGCATATCCTGATACATATCCTTGACCTGGCTTTTTACACCGGCAACGGATATAAGGCATATAAGACTTAAAAGCGCGCATATGCCTGCGGCTCCTAGGAGAAGAATATTTCCCTTGCCCGAACCGCCGGAAGATGAACGCTGTACCGGTGCAGAATAAGACTCCTGCGCCGGACGACTTTTACTTAATGAGGGACGGCTTATCTTCTTTGCCCTGCTTCTTATTGGCTGCTCATCGTAATCGTCGTCATCATCGAATTCCTGGCGTGCGGCAAACTTCCTAGCCATATCGTCATTCATTGAATCAGCGGAATTACCTACTTTATGTCCGCAGTAGGGGCATTCTCTTTCGTTATCTTCGAGGGTGCTTCCGCAAAAACTGCATACCATAACAAATAACCTTCTTTCAGTATTTGTAATCGCATTGTAACCGATTTACTTAATTATGTCAACACTTTTTTATTATTTTTTATAAAAATTCTGAAAATATCCCCCACAGGAGGCCAAAAAGCATAGAAAAAAATCCCGTGTCGTATAGAACACGGGATTTTTTCGTCCGTTCTATGAGAGAATCAGAGACCCTTGAGGAAGCATGCAAGTGCAAGAACAATTGCACCGACAGCGAGTACCCAGAATCCGATAGCCGGCTTTACGAAGTTGAGGATGATACCAACAACGATAAGTGCGCAGCAAACATAGAAAGTTACATTTTTCGGGGCGTTGAGCTTCATTATACAGTTCCTCCTTTCTCTGAAGATGTGGGTCGCTCTGCCTTAAAGGCATATGAATAGAGGCTTCTGCAGCAGCCATATTTTTAAGTATTGCAATTAGTATAGCACTTATGCCACATTTAGTCAATTATTTGTTTAACAAAATGGGATTATACAATATGTTGATAATGTCTGAATACAAGTTGGAATTATGCCATACTTTCCTCTGATTCCGCTTCCTTTTCCTGCTTTTTCTTTGCAATGTCATTGGTATCTATACTTTTTCCGAAAACGACGAAGCGGTCAAAGAAGTATTCGGTAACGAAATTCAATAGCATGTTTATACCCGTGACAAGGTATTCGTTCCAAAGAAGATCCTCAGCAAGGTAACTTCCGAGCATAGTTGAAAGAGGCGTGAACACTGCATAGTATGCAAAGACAAGAAGCATGGCTTTAGGCACATTGTTTGCCGACCGGAAGGTAAATCTTCTGTTGAAGGTGAAATTCCAAATAACGGATGCAACAAGTGCAACCAGATAGCACGGCCAATAGGGCAGGCCGGCAAACTCGTTCATAAGTGTGAACACCAGTAGCTCAATAATGCCTGCCGAAGCTGAAAACAACGCAAATTTAATTGTTCTTGCAAGTTCCTGATTCTTCATATACTATGCTCTCTTTCTCACTTTTTAATTTCTTTGTAGAGTTTTTTGTTTGCACTGTAGATTCTCTTAAAGGTATTGAAATACGGCTCGTATGCGGCGTGCTTTTCAGGGTCAGGCTCATAAGTGCTAAGCACCGGTATGAAATCTCGCACGCATTCCAGATTGGGAATGATACCCAAACCGACTGCTGTAATCGCGCAGGCTCCCACTGAACCCACGTTTTGGGGGGAGGCAACGGTTTCTATGCGTCTGCCCAATATATCCGCAAGCATCTGACAGGACACACCCGAAAGGGCTCCACCGCCTACGAAGCGTATTGGGTCGGAGGTCTTAAGTTTTTTATCCTGACATTCAAGCATCCATCTGAGGTGGTAGAAGACGCCCTCAAGCACCGCTCTGATAAGCTCCGTCTTGCCGGTTTCAAGTTTTATGCCGAAGAACATCCCGGTGGAATCGGGATCCTCGAAAGGACAGCGGTTGCCGTGCAGCCACGGAGTGAATATCACGCCGCCTGAGCCGGGAGGCACATCCTTTATGGTTTCGGTGAGATATTCGTAAAGGCTTGTGTATGTGGACTCATAGCCCTCCGCCACATGCTTCTTATCAAGATAAATGCCGATCTCGTCAAGCGCGAGGTGGTCCTTGACCCATTCAAGGCACTTCCCGGCAGTCTCCATCTCGGCAAAATAATTAAACTTTCCGCTCTGGGCGCCGGTTATTGCCGCAATCATTGCAGTTACATCTACCATCTGCCTGTCCGTGACGGTGATTACCCAGCCCGATGTACCTGAATAGATATGGGTATCCCCCACATTCACACAGCCCGCACCTACACCGATAAGACTGCTGTCCCCGCCTCCGCCGAAAACGGGCGTGCCTGCATTCAGGCCGAGTTCGGAAGCCGCTCTTACTGTAAGTCCGCCAACCATGTCGGTTGACTTTATTATCCTTGGCAGATGTTCCATGTTTACATCGAACATCGAGCACATCTTTTTACTCCAGCAGTTTCTGCCCTTGCGGGTATCGTATATGAGTGTGGCAAAGGCACTGTCCTCGGTCATGGTGAACTCACCTGTGCAGCGGCATATCAGATAATCCTTCACATCAAGCCATTTGTATGCGCGGCTGAAGTTCTCCGGTTCATGCGCCTCAACCCACTTGTATTTCCATACAGGGTCCTTGACGCTGCTGCTGACCGCACCCGTTATTATAAGGCTGGGAATTAGCTTGAATATATTGGCACCCGCGATTTGGATTCCGTTTGCAATCCCCTTCCTGATCTCAGCCTTTGCCCGCTGGTCCATGTAACTCAGGGGTCTGTGTACGGGAACGCCATCCCTGTCAACAAGAGCAAGACCCTGCATCTGTGAGCAGAACGATATTCCGGAGACCATATCCGGTTCAACATCTGTTTTGCCGAAAAGTTCCCTTGTGGACTCGCACATAGCATTCCACCAATCGTCTCCGCTCTGCTCTGCCCCACCGTCTTCCAGTATATACAGAGGGTAGCCCCTGTTTGCGCTGCAGAGCAGCTCAATCCTATCTTCAACGGCAAAGAGACCGGTCTTTACGCCGGTAGTACCGATATCATAAGCAAGAATATACTTTTTCATCTCTGCTCCCCTAACGGATAGTATTATTTCTGCCTGGAATATTTTTTCAGATAAACAACTCTCTGGATTCTGGAATCTATGGCACCGAGAGGCTTTGTGTTCTCAACATACAGGGCAGCGGCGCAGTTCTTTGAAAGTATCATGGAAACAGCCTCAACATCATCCTGCGTGCCGCCGACGCAGATGCCACCCTGTTTATGTATGAGAGCGGCATTTCTGTCCTTCAGCGCAAAGCAGACTAGTCTGTTTGGTGGAAGGCTGCAGCGGGCGTTCGGGCCTACAATCTGGGCATAATCATCAATATAGGCGGGCACTGATCTGAACTTCATGCTGCATTCGAGGGTGAATCTGTCCTTATTGTGGATTACGTATGGAAAGTATTTTTTGAAATATTCCTCATCTATGGCCTCGCAGACACCGTCGCTTATTTTTACCCTGCTTTCGAACAGCATCCTGCTTTTTTCCTCAAGTTCTGAAGCAACAGAGAAGGACTCGTCAAAGTCTGAACCGAGACAGAGGGCACCGTGCTTTGCCATAAGGAAAGCCCTGCTGTCCGGATTGAGCTTTATTGACTCTGATACATTCATTTTGAGCTTCTTTGTTCCGGGAAGCCCATATGCTGCGCAGGGGGCAAAGTCCGTATCCTTTTCCTCCGCGCATACAGCTGAGGCATAGAACTGGTGGGTATGAATCACGAAATTCACATTCGGCCTCAACGCATATACGGAGGCGTGAATACCTTTCTCACTGCTGGGCTTTATATCCCCATCGTATTTAAGGTCCGAAATATTCACCTTTACCAGCTCCGATGGCTTAAGGGTATCATATGCCCTTCCGCTAGGGGTGATTATAAACTGGGTGTCCGATATGCGGGCGCTTATGTTGCCCCAGGTTCTGGCGATGAGCTTATTTTCCAGGAGTCTGTGACCGGCCTCAATGACCAGTGCACGGGCTTCATTTTCTGTATATGCCATTACTTCCTGCCTTTTCCGACCTTGCCGCAGTTGGCAAACACTCTCTCAAAGCGTCTGAGAACATCGTCTATATCATCCTCTGTGTATGCCGCGGATGTATAGAGACGTGAGCCTGCAAGAGTGACAATGCCCTCCGCCATGTATGCCGCGCCTATGTGCTGCATCTCTGCCTTGCGGGCGCTGGTCTCACTTAGGACGTTTGGTATAGTCCAAGGCTTACCCCAGTCTATCTTGAAGTGCATGGTTCCAACACTGTCGAGGTGGCAGATTGAACCCTGATTGAATGCCACGAATGGCAGGTCGTACTTTTTAATGAGCTCCTGCAACCCTTTTGTTAGCCTGTCACCCATACGTCCTGCAAGCTCGCAGGCATTTCTCTTTTCTATCTCGCTGATAACGGTATAACCTGCCACACAGGAAATCGGAGTTGCAGCCATAGTTCCGCCGCACATTGCCTTTGTGACCTTCTTGCCACCTGCGTCAAGACCTGCTCCTAGATGTGCCATGCAGTCTTCATGACCGCCTATTCCACCTGCTCCGGGATATCCGCCGGCAATAATCTTGCCGAATACGGTTATATCAGGGTCAATGCCGTAGAAGCCCTGCGCTCCGCTCAGACCGATACGGAAGCCTGACACAACCTCATCGCATACAAGCAGAGCTCCGTACTTATGCGCAAGCTCCTCACATCCCTTTACAAATTCTTTGGATACGGGTCGTGTTCCACTTTCAGGACCAACGGGCTCAATGTACACTGCTGCAGTGCCGCCGTTCATTTCATTCTTCTTGAGCTTGCGCTCCAGATCCTCCAGGTCGTTGGGGAAAAACTCATCCGTGTGCTTGAACACGAAATTAGGAACACCGGGGCTCTGAAGTCCCTTTGTACCCGGAATTCTCATGCCGTACGCCAGCTGATCTGACCATCCGTGGTAGGCTCCGCCCATCTTAAGGACATTCTTTTTTTTCGTTTTTAGCCTTGCTACACGCAGTGCACACATACATGCCTCGGTGCCTGAACCCAGCATCCTGAACTTGTCCACACTGGGTACGCAGTCACTGATCTTTTTAGCCAGTTTGTACTCGTACTCGTGGAAAAGGCCTGTTGAAGGTCCGCAAGTGTTAAGCAGATCAATAACAGCTTTTCTTACGGCGGGGTCATTGCTGCCTATTATCGTTGGACCGCCCGCCTGAAGGAGGTCATAGTACCAGTTGCCGTCTATATCATAGAGTTTGTTGCCTTCCGCCTTTGTTATTACTATCGGGAACGGGTAGTTGAAGGCAAGATTGTGCTGAACTCCACCCGGAATGTAGTTCTGGGCTTCGGTAATCATTTCCTTTGACTTTGCACATTTTGCATTGAAATACTCGTTCTCGTATTTCTCGAGCGCTTCTTTGGTTACAGAGTACATGGGCTTTTTTATAAGAGCATCAAGCTGCTTTGTAACCGCCTCCGCGTCAAGGTATTCGTCAATTGCAAATCCGTTATATGCCATAATAATTCCTCCTGAATTATTTGTATATCATCTCTAAGTCAAGTATATCCGTGTACCAGGGATTTGTAAAGCCACAAAAGCGGCTAAATATCGGATAATGGCATAGAAAAAAGCCCCTCAAAAATGAAGGGCTTTGTTTTCGTTAATCAGTAATAACGCTTATTCTTATTTTTGCGGGCTGCTTCGCTCTTTTTACGGCGCTTAACGCTGGGGCTCTGGTAATACTCCTTTTTACGGAGATCTGCGAGAACGCCCGACTTAGCGCAGCTGCGCTTGAAACGCTTCAGTGCGTTATCCAAGGATTCGCCTTCCTTGACATATATCTCTGCCATCTATTTCCCTCCCCTCAAATAACACAAGAGTGTTAACTGAGCTATACTGTTCGGCTCGATTAACGGATGAATTATATAAGAGAAACTCACTCTTGTCAATATCTAAATTGTTAATTCTGCGGCTTTAATATGAGGTTCACAAGCCTACCCTTTACAACAATTGTCTTAACAATCTGCATACCCTCAAGATACTTCTGAATCTTTGCATCTGCACAGGCTGCGGATACGAGGGCATCGTCATCGGAATCTGCGGGAACAATCACTGATGACCTGAGTTTTCCGTTAACCTGAACGGCTATCTCCTTCTCGGCATCCTGCATCTTTGACTCATCGTATGAAGGCCAGTCCATCTGCATGGCCATCTTGCCGTACTTGGCGGCAAAGCCCTCAAGCTCCCACATTTCCTCAACCATATGAGGTGCGAAGGGACTGAGGAGCTTCAGCAGCTGCTCAATGTCTCCCTTTGAAAGGCCCTTCTCGTAGAAGTCGTTGACCATTGTCATCAGAGCTGCAATTGCTGTGTTCATCTTGAGGTTGTCTATATCGCTGCCGACCTTCTTGATGGTCTTGTTCACAATGGCGGCATTCTTTTCAGAGATGTCCGCCTCGTCGGAAACTCTGTCCATAAGATTCCAGCAGCGGTCAAGGAAACGTTTTGAACCCTTAACTGCATCGTCGGACCATGTTGCGGTCTTTTCGAAGTCGCCTATGAACATGATGTAAAGACGCATGGTATCCGCACCGTAGTCTCTGACAACATCATCCGGGTTTACAACATTACCCAGGGATTTTGACATCTTGACGGAAGAACGCAGAGCCTGGTTTCCATATCTGGCTATCATCTCCTGCTTTTCCTCTTCCGTGCTGCAGTTACCAACATAATGCGGGTTCTGGCCAAGAATCATTCCGTGAGAGGTGCGCTTCTGATAAGGCTCCTTCGTGTGAACAACACCGATATCATAGAGGAACTTGTGCCAGAATCTGGAATAGAGCAGGTGCAGAGTGGTGTGCTCCATACCGCCGTTATACCAGTCAACAGGACCCCAGTACTGCTCAGCCTCGGGAGAGCAGAATTCCTTATCATTGTGGGGATCCATATAGCGCAGCCAGTACCATGAACTGCCTGCCCAGTTAGGCATAGTGTCAGTTTCACGCTTTGCGGGGCCTCCGCACTTCGGACATGTGGTATTAACCCAGTCCGTCATCTTTGCCAGCGGTGATTCCCCGTCGTCTGTGGGTTCATAGGACTCCACCTCGGGTAGCACCAGAGGAAGCTCCTCTTCGGGAATGGGAACCCAACCGCACTTTTCACAGTTAACCATAGGGATAGGCTCGCCCCAGTATCTCTGACGGGAGAATACCCAGTCACGGAGTTTATAATTAACCTTCTGCTCACCGATTCCGTTCTCCGCAAGCCAGTTTATCATGGCCGGGATTGCCTGCTTGACTGTCATACCATTGAGGAAACCGGAGTTCACCATAATTCCGGTGTCATCCTTGAGAGTGAACGCCTCCTCCTGGACATTTCCGCCTTCAACAACTTCAACTATGGGGAGGTTAAACTCCTTTGCAAACTCCCAGTCACGGGTATCATGGGCGGGTACTGCCATGATGGCACCAGTGCCATAGGTTATAAGAACATAATCCGCGATAAAGATAGGAATCTCTTCTCCGGTTACGGGGTTTATCGCCATAATTCCGTCAAGCTTGACGCCGGTCTTGCCCTTGTTGAGCTCACCGCGTTCAAAATCGGACTTGCGGCCCGCTTCTTCTACGTATGCTGCAACGTCATCACGGTTACCTATTCTGTCCATCCACTTCTTAACATATGGGTGCTCGGGAGCCATGACCATGTAGGTGGCTCCAAAGAGAGTATCCGGACGGGTTGTGAATACAACGATGTCATCACCTTCAATAGTTGTCTTAAAGGTGACCTGTGCACCGGTTGAACGGCCAATCCAGTTCCTCTGCTGAATCTTTACGCGCTCGATGTAATCTACATCGTCAAGATCGTCAATGAGACGCTGGGCATACTTGGTGATTCTGAGCATCCACTGGCTCTTTTCTTTGCGTATTACGGGTGCGCCGCAGCGCTCGCATACACCTTCCACAACCTCTTCGTTTGCCAGAACGACCTTGCAGGAGGTACACCAGTTGACGGACATAGTTGCCTTGTAAGCTAGGTCGTGCTTATACATCTGAAGGAATATCCACTGGGTCCACTTGTAGTAGTCTGGGTCCGAGGTGTTGACGGCACGGTCCCAGTCAAAGCTGTAACCCAGCATCTTGAGCTGGCGTGTGAAGTTTGCCACATTGTCCCTTGTAACTATTGCGGGATGAATGTGGTTTTTAATAGCATAGTTTTCCGTGGGAAGACCGAACGCGTCATATCCGATGGGGAAAAGCACATTATAGCCTTCCATTCTTCTTTTACGGGCAACAATATCAATTGCAGTGAAGGGACGTGGATGACCGACATGAAGTCCTGCACCGGAGGGGTATGGGAACTCAATCAGACCGTAGAACTTGGGTCTGGGGTCACCTGTGACAGCAGCATATGGCTTGCATTCCTCCCACCTATCCTGCCATTTCTTTTCTATAGCTGTAAAATCGTATTTCATGATTTTAATCCTCTCATTATTTGTTGTTATCGTTTCCGGATGCCCCGTAGCCGGGGCACGGAAGGGATGAGAGGGGCACCTCCTCCGAGTCACTCCAGAGACGCTCGAGGTTATAGAACTTTCTCGCCTCATCGGTGAAAACATGAACAATTACAGAACCGAAGTCCATAAGAACCCAGATATCCGACCTGAGCCCCTCACGGCGCACAGGTGGTTCACCCGCCTCGGATAGCTGCTTGTCAACCTCGTTAACCAACGCCTTGATATGGGTTGAGGATGTTCCGTTACAGATTACAAAGTAATCCGCAAGAACAGTCTGCTCCGCAGTCTTAAGTACCTTTATATCAACAGCCTTCTTGTCGTCAAGAGCCTTTGCTGCGATTCCCGCTATCTGTTCAGATGTAAGCATAATCTTTACCTCTCTTCCGTATTGTAATAGACGCATGCCTCAAGAGTATCCTTATAGGGTTCCCTGCCCTTTTCACGAATCTCTTCAATACTCATTTCAAGTCCCAAGGCCATGGCCGAATCTAAATTATTATAGGCAAGCTCCCTGAGCTTTTCAACCCCTTCGAAATCACGGCTGGGTTCTATATAATCCGCCATGTATATTATCTTTTCCAGCAAACTCATATCGGGTTTGCCGGTTGTATGCCAGCGAATGGCGTTGTAGACCTCATCGTTTATGCCGAAGAGCTCATGGGCAAATTCCGCTCCTGTCTTTGCGTGGAGCAGCTTTGGTGCCTCAAGTTCTTCCCCATCACAGGGTATATTGTATTTCTTTATCAGCTCCAGATGTTCCTCAAAGCTGAGCTTTTTTGTAATATCATGAAGAATGGCTGCTGTTGCAGCGGTCTCCTCATTTTCGCCCCAGAGTCTGGAAAGCCTTATCGCCTCGTCCTCACAGCCCATTACATGTGCAACACGTTTTGAAGCAAGATATTCATAAGCCCTGTCTCTGAGCCAGCTGAGCTCCGGTAAAGCATCGTAAAACCCCTCTTTGATAATGAGAGAATAAACCTCATCCTTCAGAAGGTCTGAACCTAGGCGTGAGCGGAGTTTTTCTCTTATCTCGGTTGAACTCATAACAAGAGGTGTGTGTGGTAGAATCTCTATCCTCGCCCCATACTCTACGGTAAATCGCTCTGTAGTCTCTCTAATCAGCTCCTGATCATCTTCCTCTCTGGAGAGAACTGCAAGAATGCACATTGAGAAGATATGCTCAAAACGATACCATTCCTCAAAGCTCGTAAGCATATCCGTGCCGATTACTAGATAGAAATCGTCGTCCGGATAGAGCTCGTGCAGTTTGTCCAAAGTATCTGATGTGTAGCTCTTCCCTTCTCGCTGAATCTCCATATCGGAAAACTCAACACCGGGAATATCGCCGAAGGCAAGGCGGCACATCTCCATACGCTGTTCTGCTGTCGGACTGTTTTCGGCAAGCTCCTTGTGGGGAGGGATATTGTCGGGGATTATGATAATCCTATCAGGCTTCAGGTACAAAGATACGGTTTTCACAACCTCAATATGCCCAAGATGTGGAGGATTGAAGCTTCCGCCATATATTGCAGTCTTCATTTCTTTTTTCTGCCCTTTTTCTCATCAACAAGCTCTATTTTAGGCTTATCAGGGTTCTTTTTATATATGACAAACTTGGTGCCTATCACCTGAACGGGATTGGCGCAGCATTTCATACAGAGCTCGTCGCATGCCTCTCTCGGACTGAGCATGCAGTTTTCAAGCACGCGGCATTTAACCAGCTCATGGGTTCGGAGCACATCCTCCGCCGCTTTTATAACGTTATCTGTTATTCCGTCTTTGCCTATCTGTAGCAGGGTATCTTCAGTGGAAGCCAGTCCTCTGAGCTGCGCTCTCTGCTTGCTTGTTAGTGCCATAAATACTCCTATACTCTGTTTTATGTTAACTGTATTATTACCCTTGTTTTATGTTTATAATTATTCGTTTTCTAATATATTTTAACCTAATTATTTATACTTTTTTATTTCTATCTTAATATTTAATCTGTATTATTT
>R28__coassemble_457_pt1 | contig 16830 bp, 18 predicted proteins | sample R28__metabat2_high_PE_003 | metagenome-assembled genome bin R28
ATTATTTACTGTAAAATAATTCAGTTAATAAACATATTTTGTAAATTATTCTTTGGAGGATAAATATATGGCAACAATTACCGCCGGTGATTTCAGAAACGGTGTTACCTTTGAGATGGACGGCAATGTTATGCAGGTCGTTGAGTTCCAGCATGTTAAGCCCGGCAAAGGCGCAGCTTTTGTTCGTACCAAGATGAAGAATGTCATTACAGGTGCTGTAACTGAGACTTCTTTCAACCCCACCGCCAAGTTCGAAGGCGCTACTGTAGACCGTCAGGTTATGGAATACAGCTACAGCGACGGAGACCTCTACTACTTCATGAACCCCGAGACCTACGAGCTTGAGCCCGTAGATGCATCCGTTCTTGGAGACAACTTCAAGTTCGTTAAGGAAAACATGGAATGCACCATCTATTCCTACAAAGGAAAGGTGTTCAACGTTGAGCCTCCCTTCTTTGTTGACCTCGAAGTCACTGAGACCGACCCCGGTTTTGCCGGAAACACTGCTACGAACGCAACAAAGCCCGCTACTCTTGAGACCGGAGCTGAGATTAAGGTTCCTCTCTTCATCGAGCCCGGTGAGAAGATTAAGGTTGACACCCGTACAGGTGAATACCTCAGCAGAGCATAATTATAAAATACACAGCGGGGGTTCTGCCCCCGCTTTTTTATCAGGTAACTACTATGTACAAGCCACTCGCTGACGAGATACGGCCCTCAACCCTTGAGGATGTTGTGGGCCAGAAACATATTCTCGGTGAAAACGGAATGCTCCGCAGGATTATATTAAGCGGTCAGATTCCCAATATGATATTCTATGGTCCTTCCGGTACAGGAAAGACCACTGTTGCGCGTATCATTGCAGAACGGACAAACCGTACCTTGCGCAAGCTGAATGCCACAACTGCAGGAATCTCCGATATTAAGAGCATTATTTCCGAGCTGGACACCTTTCTTACCCCCGGCGGTGTTCTTCTGTATCTGGATGAGATTCAGTATTTCAATAAAAAGCAGCAGCAGTCTCTGCTGGAGTTTATTGAAGACGGCAGAATCACTCTAATAGCATCTACTACGGAAAACCCGTACTTCTGTGTGTTCGGAGCTGTCCTGAGCCGTTCAACGGTATTTGAATTCAAACCTCTGTCTCCGGAGGATATCAGACCCGCTGTGCTCCGTGCTATGGAAATATGCAATTCTTCAAGGTCTGACGCCGTCAGATTTGAAGACGGTGTCGTGGAGCGCATTTCCGTTGCCTGCGGAGGAGATGTGCGCAAGGCAATCAACTCCGTGGAGCTTCTGTTCTCTACCGCTGCAGACGGTGAAGAGATTACGGTTGAAGATGCCGTGGCTATCACTCAGAAGAGCTCAATGCGCTATGACCGTGATGGGGACGAGCACTTTGATATACTCTCCTCATTAATGAAATCCCTCCGCGGTTCAGACCCAGACGCAGCTCTGCATTACCTTGCACGTGTACTCGAAACGGGCGACCTGATTGGAGCCTGCAGAAGGATTCTATGCTCGGCATCTGAAGATATCGGTCTTGCAAATCCCCAGGCAGTGCCTATTGTTAAGGCATGTGTAGACTCTGCTTTGCAGCTCGGACTACCGGAGGCGCGCCTCCCCCTGGCAGAAGCATGTATCTTTCTTGCCAACTGCCCGAAGTCAAACTCTGTGGTAATGGCTATCGACTCCGCGGTTTCCGATGTAAGGGCAGGTAAAGTCGGCAGCATTCCCCGTGAGCTTCAGAACGTCCACGCTGATGGAACAGGCTTTGAACGGGAACAGGGATACAAGTACCCTCACAATTTCCCGAACCACTGGGTAAAGCAGCAGTACCTTCCGGACAATCTGAAGGACGTTCACTATTACGAACCCGGAGATAACAAAAATGAGCAGGCTTATGCCGGCTATTGGAAAGAAATAAAAAAATAATGGAAATACTTGTCGGCGATATAATAACCATGAAGAAAGCACATCCCTGCGGAAGCTTTGAATGGGAGGTCTTAAGAACCGGGGCCGATTTCCGGCTTAAATGTATCGGTTGCGGACACGAGGTGTTCGGTCCCCGTTCAAAATTTGAGAAACGCATAAAGCAGGTGAAGCGTTGAACTATACATACATCCTGCGTTGCTCAGACGGAAGCCTGTATACGGGCTGGACTCCGGACCTCGAAAAGCGTGTGCGAGCGCATAATTCGGGTACAGGCGGGAAATATACCCGTTCCCGCAGACCGGTCCAACTTGTATATTATGAGGAGTTCGACACGAAAGAAGAGGCCATGAGCCGCGAATGGTATATCAAAAAGCGGATGACCAGAGCGCAGAAACTTGCACTCATTGATGCCGCGGAAAATAAGTAACATTCTGCTAAAAAACTATTGACAAAAGCTTTTGGATTTGCTAATATTATCAAGCCGTGGCCGAGTGGTTCAGCTGGTTAGAACGCCGGCCTGTCACGCCGGAGGTCGAGGGTTCAAGTCCCTTCTCGGTCGCCACAATGCCCCTCAGAAGAAGGGGCATTCTGTTTGCTGCTGTAGCTCAGTAGGTAGAGCGCATCCTTGGTAAGGATGAGGTCGGCAGTTCGAATCTGCCCAGCAGCTCCAAAACTCCTGCACTGTCAAGTGCAGGAGTTTTCTATTGCATTTATTAATGTAGACAGCTTCGCTTTCCATTTCTGCCTTGACGGGTATGAGGGCAGATAATATAATAGTTAAAAGGTAGGGCTTACCCCGCCACTTTTCATTTAACCACATAATTAAGAGCTCGCTGAGTGTTGTGAATAGATAAGCATCATGTTCAGGAAAGGGAGTATATTATGAAGACAGTTGTTCTGTTCGGCGCAGGGCAGGTGGGTACAATGGTTTGCAGACTCATAGGAACTGACTTTTCCGTTCTGTGCTTTGCTGATAACAACGAAGAAAAATGGGAAACAGCCATTGGGGGAATTCCCATAGTCTCTCCCGAGAAAAGTCTGTCATACAAGCCTGATTATTACTGTGTCTGCGTAACGGATGACGAACGTGCGGATATCCTAAGCTCTCAGATTCGCAATATGGGTTTTAACGGACCTATTCTAAGCCCCCGCGATCTTAGGGTCTTCGACTCGAGAGTTGCCACAATGAGACTGCTCGCCGAGCAGATTAACAGAGAAGAGATTCCCGGGGACATAGCCGAGCTCGGTGTTTTCCGCGGTGATTTTGCTGCTCTTTTGAATTCCGCATTCACCGGCAGGACCATACATCTGTTTGACACTTTTGAAGGTTTCGATTCCCGTGATATCAGTACCGAGAAGGAATATGGCTTCTCACGCGCAAAAACAGGGGACTTTTCCGAAACTGCAGAAGAGACCGTGCTCAGCAAACTGCCCTATCCTGAAATGTCTGTATTCCACAAGGGTTATTTCCCAGATACTTTTGCTGGCTGCGAGAATCTGCGCTTTGCATTTGTCTCCATTGATGCTGATCTGTATGCGCCAACCGCAGCAGCTCTTCCGCTGTTCTATGACCGTCTCTCTCCCGGAGGTGTATTGCTTATTCATGATGTAAACAGCACACAGTTTCTCGGTGCAGGAAAAGCCGTGGAGGATTTCTGCCATGAACAAGGTCTTTTATATATGCCTGTCTGTGACCTGCACGGCAGTGCAGTAATTAGAAAGTAACGGAGGTGTCACTATTATGTTTGAACTCATTCAGGTCAGCGACAGAACCTATTATGTGCAAAGCCCAGCAAAAATCGGGCTTGTGAAGCTTGACGACACCAATGTATGTTTAATTGACAGCGGTAATGACAAGGACGCCGGACGTAAAGTACGGCAGATTCTTGACGCAAACAAATGGAAACTCACCGCAATTTATAACACCCACTCGAATGCAGACCACATCGGCGGCAACAAGTATCTGCAGGACCAGACCGGTTGCAGAATCTTTGCTCCAGGAATTGAATGTGATTTCACCAACCATCCCATTCTGGAACCTTCATTTCTTTACGGTGGATATCCCTGCCGGGATCTTCAGCACAAGTTTCTTATGGCGAAGGAAAGCTGCTGTGAGCCACTCTCCGATTCCAGCCTTCCGGAAGGTTTTGAAGCAATACCTCTCCCCGGTCACTTTTTTGATATGACAGGTTACCGCACCCCCGATGATGTTGTGTTCCTTGCGGACTGTCTTTCAAGCCGTGATACACTTTCAAAATACCATATCGGTTTCATATATGACGTTGAAGCATATCTGAACACCCTGGAAACAGTCAAAACCATGGAAGCAAAGCTGTTTGTGCCCTCTCATGCCGATGCAACTGAAAGTATTGCAGAACTTGCGCAGTATAACATTGATACAGTGTATGAAATTTCCGGGAAAACACTTGAATTCTGCCGCGAGCCTATCTGCTTCGAGTCCTTACTTCAAAAGCTCTTTATCGCATACGGTTTAACTATGAACCTTGAGCAATACGTCCTAGTTGGCAGCACTGTAAAATCATATCTTTCCTGGCTGAAGAACAACGGAAAGCTGGAGGCTCTGTTTGAAAACGGCATGCTCCTTTGGAAAGCAGTTTAGTAAGTTTGTTGTTCAGCGCTTAATTTATCTGCGTTGCTGCATATCACATAACAAAGAATCCAACTGAACTGTTGGATTCTTTGTTTATATTGCGTTTACTGGTTTTCTCTCATAGTAAAAGGATCAAAACTCTGATACCTGCTGTAATTACGCAGCTCACAGAATTCATTGCAATGTGTCGTTGCAATACTCTTTTCAAATCTGGAATCACCGGCAACTGTTTTCCAATCATCGGTAATCCGCCGGCTTTGTTCAGCCTCTTCAATATAGCCATATCTCAGGCTACCTTGAAAATCATTTGTGACATTAGTGGCATCGCGCATATCTGCATTGATTGACTCCTTACATACCTCTTCTTCCAATCTTCCGACTCCATGTCTTGTCAGATATGCTCGAGTCACATATATAGCCTCTGCTTTGAAATCCTTGTATTCCATTAGCATTGCTTTGGGATTCGCAAGACCGGTCTTGGATGTTGTGTGCCATTCGTAAGGCACATCCATATCAAGACCTAGGCCTTGTCCATTTTCAAAAATTGTGTAATCAAAGGCATTCCAGATTCCACCAAAATCGGTTAAATGAACATGTTTCAGAAAAAATTCTACATCTGTTGCAAAGTGTCGTATAATCCCGGCTACATGTTTTGATTCGGGCATAAAATACTTTCTAAAATCTGGAAGGCGCTCTGTATCTACGTTAAAGCATTCCATGCGGGATAACACCCACTTCCATAGATTTTTCATGATTTCGGGATATCTATCCTTGTCCATGAAATCTTTTACAGAATAAGCGTATTCCGGAAACTCTGCAATTCGATCCGTGGCACTCCATGAGCCATAACCGCAGGAGCCGTATTCCCTTTCTCCGTATTTTACGGCAATATCTTCTTCAATAGCATGGTCTGCAAGCATATCAAGCGGTGTAATTACGATACAATTTGGATCACAAAAGATTTCCGGCATATTAATCTTCCCGCATAGTTCATTATACTCTTTTACAAAAGATACAGGATGCACAAGGAAGCTTTTCGCAAAAAACGTTGATACTCCGTCAAGTGTACCGCTCCCAAAATGATGGTATACATGTCGAAACTCAGGACTATAATCGACGGTGTGTCCCCTTTGCGCTGTACCGTTATGCAAAATCGTAATGGGGCTATGGCCAGCTTTTATTGCCCGCACGGAAAAGCTCCGAGACACAAGGCCTTTCCCTTCGTCACCATAGTTTGCACCAATTATTATTTTAGATATATGCTCCATCTTATTTGCATCCTTTCTTCTCTGCTTCTCAGCAATCTTACCAGAAATGCTTATGCTTAATTCTCGACTGTTCCCAATTACTGTTGTTGCTGTCAGCATGGTTTTTAACAATTTCTGTTAATGTTTGCGATAGCTCTTCGATTGTTACCACACTGTAATGGTCCTCTCCAAGTAAATCTGACCATGCCCGGTCAAGATCATAGCTTCTCTGATTACGGTCATAACTGCTTGCCGGATCCTTAACAGACAGATGATAGACTTCAAACTTCTCTTTTATTTCTTTTAGAAGATTTTCTGTCTCTATATCTGCCTGAATGGTATCGCCTGTTACACAGCTAAGCTCGGCCGCATTCAGATACGGATTCGGCATTTCATCTCCAAGTGTTATGATAATTGCTTTCTTCCCTCTATTCCAACAATCCAGATTGCAGTGGTTTAGTCCCATATACCATGCGGCTGAATAGGATTCGTAATTATTTGCCCCACCCCCGCCTTCAAACCAGATGCAGTCCATCTGTTCAGCGATACGTATATCAGACTCAAACTGTGAAATCTGAATTGGTGCCTTATCATAGTGGATATCCCCCAGTGCCATTACGCAGAATTCAACATCCTTTATGGTATTTGAATTGTAAATTCCGGTAATGATGCTGTTCAAACTCGTTGCTGCACGAACAGCAGCACTGCCCATACTCCCCGTTACATCGAGAGCTAAAATCACTGGCAGAGTATTAGGATGCTCTTCACTGTCACGGCAAAGTCTACTTACCCCTTTTGGAGATAGGCTTGAATTAAGACTTCTCGCCCGATAAAACTCCTGCGCACTAAATGTTTTGTGCTCTAGTTCTCTTGCATCCACACCTCTTACTTTGCGTGAATATTTATCAAAATCTTCGCTTTTCCAAGAACCATGACCCATTATTCTTTACCTCCTTCTATTTCTTCATCTAATTCAAAAGCTCCATCAAACATTTCTGATATAATGTCCTTGCCACCACCACTATTCATTAGCATCAGCATTAACGGATTCATACCACATATTTGGTTCGTTTTTTCACCACCTCCAAACATACTGCTTAGAACCATCATCTTAACCAAGTCTTTCTTTCCTTTTCCGCCACCCATCATACTAACTAGAGGAGAGAATATCTTCCTGTAATAGTAAGTGTTTCCCATAAACACCTGATGTTCCGGAACTATTTCCTCAATTGTTCCTCTCTGATATGAGAAGACACGGATTGAGTTTTCATTTACCTTGATAACACAGCAGGGGCTTCCTGCGCTAATAATAATATCTCCGGCCTTCACCTTTAACGTTGGTACAAGGAAGAAACTACCGTCAATCTCTATTGCAAAGTCTGAGCAGTTCGTTAGAATTCCAGTTTTGATATCGTAGGTCTTATATTCCGGAGTGCCATTGGTATTCACATTGACCGCAATCAACCCATTCATTGCCAGTCTGCAATCACCCTTTGGAAGTTCAACACAAAAACTCCCCATCATATTGCTGAAATAGTTTTCCATATTACCTCCTTGGCTTATCGCCCATTTTGTCTTTAGTAGTTTTTTGCTACTTTTATCTTACGGTAGTAAAATACTACTTTTAGTGTGATATGTCAAGAGTTTTTCATAAAAATTGCTTGAACTTGTATATCTGTATGCTTAAATCAATACTATAATGTGAAAACCGCAGACTCTGTCCGGACTTTATATCTGTATGCTTAAATCAATACTATAATGTGAAAACCGCAGACTCTGTCCGGACTTTATATATGTCCTCCAGAATCTGCGGTTATCACAGCACTATATATCGAGATACTATTACACTATTATTCTTTACATAATCAATTGGAAACTAATGACCAATATCGTTTATTCTCTAAAGCAATACCGGTAAAGCTGACAGGCTTTCCCTCCAGTGATAGATTTGCCTTTCTCACCCGTTTCAATAACTTTTTCCATTATTTTATCCCTAAAATTTGTTTTATAAACATCTTTACCCAATAGAATTTCAAAAATCCGTTGAAGGTCAGGAAGTGTAAACTCCTCCGGAACAAGGTTAAAAGCTATGTCGGTTCGCTCCACTTTTTCCCTCATACTTAACAAACCTTCAAGCAACACTTCAACATGGTCAAACGCTAGCTTTTCCTCACTGAGACAAGTCGGTACATAGTTTTTATACTGAATTACCCCGTTTCGGAATACTTTTTCTGAAATACTATATTCCATACTCACACCAATATCATTATTGAAAACTCTTAGATAATCCTTTTCAAAACTCACATTAAACCAGACTGCATCTTTTGCGTCATCACCGGCATTAACATCAGAAATTGGTGCAAGTGCCAAATAGGCTATATCTATAACTCGCATCCTGGGATCACGTCCAGGCTGGGTAAACGTATATATCTGCTCAAGATACACATTTGTAAGCCCTGTCTCTTCTTCAAGTTCTCTTCCTGCTGCAACGTATGCGGATTCATTAATATTAATAAACCCACCTGGCAATGCCCAACAATCAATATAAGGATGATTTTTCCTTTTTATGAGAAGAAGTTTAAGGTTTTCAAAGTTTTTATCCGGTCCCATAACCAAAATGTCTACAGTAACACTTGGTTTCTCATATTTATCCAGATTATAACTCCGCAGGAACTCCTTTTCCGTCTGCCCTTTTTCATTTTTCTTTTGTGTATTCAAGCACGGGTCTCCCTTCAATCTCCTAACCTTTTTCAAAATATAACACAAAGTTCTGGAATTTACCATTGTTAAAATGTTATCTTCATGTTAAATTAAGGCTAGCATTATCAATAGATTATTATACTCTGACCGTTTATATTAATATGGAGATACTTTCAATGGGTAAGTTTTACCTTATGTGCGGACACGTCGCATCCGGAAAATCATATTTTGCAAAACATTTTGCCGAAAAGAACCATTTTCGCTATCTTGATATCGATGAATGTTATCGTGTTTATAACGGTGATGAGAAAATTCATGAAAGCAAATTCGAAGTCTGGATTCTATTTTATCAACTGATTCATCAGGCATACATACTCGGACATGATGTTGTTGTCGATACTAATGCTCCTCTTGTTAGCTATCGCGATGAGTTCCTCAGTTGGTTTCCGGAATTCGACGAACACCATCTAATATGGATAGACGCAGATGTACAACTGGCATGGGACAACAACTGCAAGCGGTCACGGAAAATTCCTCGAGACTCTTTTGACGCAATTATCTCTTGTTTTGAAGAACCCACAATTGTTGAAGGTACCAATGTATCACGGTCTGCCTGGGATTCAATATGTCGAATTACAAATAACAATAACTGCTTTGACAAACCGGTTTTTATTAAGGGCCAAGAGCAGGATTACAGTCTCTAACCGGTTGTCATTATTGTATATACTCAATTCTGCGCTACTGGATTTTTATCTCTTTGGAGGAACATAATGATTGGTGAGAATAGAATTACAGATATTGAAAGCTATAATCAAGCAATGTCAAAAAGCATGATTGATAAACTTTTCTTTATGGACAAAATTGACGAGTCTGTTGATACAATCTTTGACTATGGATGTGCAGACTGTATTCTGTTATGTACATTAGCAAAACTTTTCCCCTCAATGACATACATCGGCTATGACCTTGACGAGGAAATGATAAACAAAGCAAAAGACCGTTGTGCAGGTCTTGACAACATATTTCTCTTTTCATCACTTGAGGCGTTTAATGTCTGGGCAACGGAACAGAACGGATTCGACTTCCGTAAAACTGCTGTTAATCTTTCTTCTCTTATCCATGAAGTATACAGTTACGGGACAACTGCTGAAGTTTCTGATTTTTGGGATTTTATAACCAATTCCGGTTTCGGATATATTGTAATACGTGATATGTGTCTGGATTCTTCCGCTCATAGATCCTCATTAAAGGAAGACATCATAAAAGTTCGAAGTCGATACGATGCCGGTCGAATATCTCAGTTTGAATCCATTCATGGTTCTATCACTGATAATTGGAATCTTATTCATTTTCTTTTGAAGTATCGTTACACGAACAACTGGGAACGTGAAGTACATGAAAACTATCTTCCAGTTTCTGTTGAGGAAATAATGACTATGGTCAGCCAAAGCAAATCAAAATATGAACTTACTTATTTCGACCATTATATACTTCCTTATGTTGCCAGAACCGTAAAAAAAGATTTCGATATCGTTTTGAAGGATTATACGCATGTCAAATTTATTTATGAGCTTCAATAGAAAACCATTACTAACTAAAAATACTATCTTGCCCTTTAAGTCAGAAAGCAGTTATCCAAAGCTGGACAACTGCTTTCCGTTTTTCAGTATAGAATGAGAAATGTTTGTTGCTTTTTCATCAGTAATGGTTCTGTCATCCGCCTGCAACCGGCATAAAGAAGCCAACAACATCCCCATCTTTCAGTTCTGTATTTATTTCCGCCCGCTCTCCGTTCACGCTGACAAGCAGCAATTTTGCTTTCAGGCGGCTACATTTTACAAGAGCGAGAGCATCACTCACCTTGCTGCCCTCCGGCATTTCAGCCCAGTTGCGTTCATCCAGGGCACTTATGTCACTGCCGTGCGGTGGGAGTATTTTAACCCTCATCTGCTGTCTCCATCATAGTGATAACATCCATCGGGCATATCGCAGCACAGCGGCCGCAACCCACACAGTTGTCTGCCGTCATTTGGGGGAAGACATTCCGGTATTTCCCGGCCTTTCCTTCAAGTGTCATGGAAAGGCACGAAAAAGGGCACTCCTGAGTGCACATTCCGCAGCTAATGCATTGTCTGTAGTCAAATTCGGGTTTCTTCATACATCTATCTCCAGGAGTCTGTCAATTCCGAGTCTCTGCACAGTCTCATCCAGCGGCACACCGGTTTTTTCATCCCAGCCAAAAGCCTTCCAGTGCATAGCAACCTGCTCAGGATTCTTCAGCTTTACGCCTTTTAACGGCCCGCCCTTAAGAGGTGGATTTCCTGCCATACGTTCCGGCAGCTTCACTGCAGCAGGGTCAAAGCCCTGCTTAATATTGAAAAGCTGGCGTATAGTCTGAATACGTTCACCAACCTCCATATAATGGTCGCCATCGAAATTCCAGCCGCCGGCCGCATTGAGATACTCCACAAGCTTCCACATGTGGACACCCATCATTTCACCGTAATAACAGCCTCCGGCTCCGTCTGTAAGCATGGAATAACAGGCATTCGCCTTGGAAATGTACGCGTTATTCTCTGTCGGTTCCAGGTCCTCAGCCTTGTTGTGTACTTTAACAGGCGGTGCCCAGGAACATATATCACATAGAGACATCGCACCGTACTGGATTGACATTCCAATCGTATGTTTGCCCGGTGCAGGCTCCGCAACCATATGTACGGCAAGCTGCGGATCATTTCTTGTATCGTGCATTCCGGGTTCCTGTCCGCCAACGTGCATGGCATACTCACGGCCTCCGAACTTCTCCGATGCCCGCTTCACTCCGTCGGCAAGAGCATCTCCGAAGCCGTCCCTATAAACCATTTTACTTGCCAGTGCCACTATTGCAGAGGTGTTACCCCATGTAAGTTCAAGGCCGTCTGTCTGTTCCTTTGTGAGAATACCCTTTTCATAGCACTCTATTGCCCATGCAATCGTATTGCCTGCCGAAATGCTGTCAAGGCCTCCTCGGTTCAGCATCTCATTTATTGCCAATACTGAATCGAAGTCCTTATTTCCCAGCAGAGGTCCAAAGGCTTCTATTGTTTCATACTCCGGTTTGTGTGTTTCCTCGTAGGGGGTCCAGGCTCTGCCCTTGATGCTAAGCTTTCCGCCGCATCCTAGTCCGCAGGAGTAGCAGTGGTATTTAACTCTTTCTATCTTATTGTATTTGTCCGGGTTGAAGGTGAGAGTCATGCCTCTCGCATCCCATGGGTCACCGCTCCAGTTTTTTATCGGACCGTCTCCGCTTGTTATGGCCAAAGGCGTATTGGACGGGGTTCCCCACTCTTTGAAGATGAGCGTGGTCATCGAACCGTCCAGCGGGATTGCCGGCAGTTCGCCAAGTGCTACTCCGCCAAGTCCAACAGCGCCACCTATACCTGAGGGCATAACAGTCTTAAGTAGCTTTTTACCCAATGTATGTGAAAGTTCCTTCACCTTTTCCCTATCTGCACAGGGAATTGGCCTTGAACCTGCGAGCACAACAGCTTTGAGTCTCTTGCTGCCCATAACAGCTCCAACTCCGCTTCTTGCGGCAATTCTGCCTTCCTCATTGCAGATTCCGGAAATAAGTGAAAGCCTCTCTCCTGCAGGTCCTATTAGGGCAATGCATGGACGTTTCTTCGACTGGCCGTCGAGATCCCTGTGGAGACGTCTTTCTGCTTCCACAGCATCAAATCCCCAATATTCCGAAGCATCACGAAGCTCTGCATTTTTCCCGTCACAATAGAGATAAACCGGTTTTTCGGAGCATCCGCTGAACACAATCGCATCATAGCCGCATTGCTTTATCGCAGGGGAAAATACACCGCCGCAATTTGCATCACCCCAGCCGCCTGTCAGCGGACTTTTGCACGCAACCGTCCAGCGTCCGCAAAGCAGGGCACCTGTTCCTGTAAGTGCTCCCGAAAAGAATCCCAGAATATTGTCCGGTCCCAGCGGGTCTGCACCCGCCGGGATATTCTTATAAAGGTACCAGGCTGCAAGTCCCTTTCCTGAAAGGACCTTTTCATATACCTCGTCCGGTACGCTCTCTACCTTCACGGAGCCGTCGGTCAGATTCACTTGAAGGATTTTACCAAGACATGAGCGCATTTTATTTATCGTACTCTCCAAATTCACAGCCTATGCCTTCGGCATAAACTTCGTCAATAAGTGTTTCGCGACCGAAGATGTTTCTCTTATACAGCTTCAGGGTACCGGTACCGGTGCCGCCGTTCCAAAGGCGGTTATGTCTCTTAAGCCCTGTCGGCGCCTCGTAGTTGATATTCAGCATATCCTTCTTTTTGCAGGCTATCTGTGTATCAAGCTTTGAATTGATGGTAGTCTGTATTACATGCCACTGAATCTCATCTTCAGTCTCTTTGCAGTCAAACTTTGTACCCGAGAATGTCCAGAACTTAGAGAAATTGAACTCGTAGTCCTTTCCTTCGTAGTAGAACTCTCCAAGAAGCTTGCGGTTCAGGGCTATGGAAAACACTTTCGGTCTGCCGCCGCCAATGTTGAAGACACTGTTTTCGAGCTTTTTCCCTGTAACCTTGCTGGTAAGGTTGTTTGAAGAAAGCCATACCCAGGGGCTTGTGAAATCCCCGCCCCAGTTTTTATCCGAATAGCCGTTGCAGGTTTCAGGACGGACTATATATTTCACACCGTTAAGAATAATCTCGCCGGAAAATTCGCTCTTCATTCCTTCTGCGTGCCAGAACATCTCAAAAGCGTTTATATCGCGGAAGAATTTGCTTGCGCCATAACCCACATGGAAAGCAATCTTCTTGTTGATGTCAAGGTTCCAGCTCATTTCTCCGGCATCGCACATCCATTCGGGATGAGCCGCAACTTCCTCAGGAGTGATGCATACACTGCCCTCGGTGTGGGTCTCACAGCAGCTGCAATCAGCTGCGGATATGCTATATGGTGCGTTAGCGTGTACTGTAACATCCTTCCACGGGAAGAATCTGTGAAGCTGACCGTGGTCCTCGCCCCAGAACCCTACATTCACCATCAGATAAGAGGGAAGTGTGCCTTTTTTCTGCTCCTCGGGATTATTCCATACGATTACAGGCTCGTCCTTGGCCTTTGCAGGGTTGCAGGTGAAAAACTCCACATAAAAGGGTTTCTTTTCTCCTGTTTCCGCGTTTTCCGCTGTTAGGGAATGCCACCACCAGTCATAGCCTTTTTTGGCAAGAGGGCCCCTGAGCATCCACTGGTCACGGGTAATGTCACTGATATTCGCCATTATAATCTCTCCTGTCTTTTATTTATTTTTACTTTTAAGGTATTTTTTAAGTTTGTTCTTTTCAACAGCCATATATACCGTCTTTACAGGTGGAACAGCTGTCATAAGAGCCTTTGAGGGGCGGAAAATAGCGCAGGGATAAATATGCTTCTTTCCTGCTTCGACTCCTTTTACAACAGCATCGGCAACCTCTTCAGGAGACTGCACAGGGAACGGTTTGCTCATTGTGCCGCCATCTGTAGCCACCGAGAAGAAATTCGTGTTTGTTGAAACGGGATAGACACATGTAAGCTTGAGGTTTTTCGGGCATTCGTAACGGATTGCCTCCTGAAAGCCCTTCATTGCAAACTTGCTGGCGGCATACAGTGCAAAACCCGGAGTCGCCATCTCTCCCATGGCTGAAACGGTGTATACAAGTCTTCCTTCGCTTCCATCAAGCTGGTGCATGTATTTTGAATATGTGTATATATGAGATACTGTGTTAAGCTCGAAGATTCTTTTTATTCTGCCCCAATCCTCGTAGTCAAATTTCTCATAATATGGTGCCCCGGCATTGCAGAAAAAGATATCCGCTTTTCCGAATACCTCACTGATTTTCACAAAAAGCGCATCCACACCCTCCTGACCGCTGAGGTCACAACTGAATGGAATAACGTTGCTGCCGAAGTCTGCTAGGGAATCCACCCTTCTCGCGGCTGCTATGATTCTGTTGCCCTCACCCTGTGAAAGAAGGGTAAGGATTGCCTTTCCTATGCCGCTCGAGGCTCCCGTTATAACTATCTTTTTACCGGTAATCATAATGCATTGTCCTTTCAATTAATTTTCATTGCGGTTTCGTATGCACTGTGGCATGCGTCAGCCACCGTGCCGCTCTTCATCGCGTCTCCAGCCTTATAGACATTGACTACTTTAAGCTCCTGAAGCTCTTTGTAGAGACTGTCCTCCGGTCTTACTCCGAGAGACAGCACCAGCCAATCAGCCTCGATTGCCCGACCCTCACCGGTTTTAACATCTCTTGTGAGCACCTTTCCGGGAAGAACTCCTGTGAGCTTTGTACCGAGCATTATCTCTGTACCGTGCCCTTTAATACGCTCCATCTCATCGTCCACCAGCTGGAACCATGTACCCGGCGCCAGCTCATCAGCCATTTCTATAATGGTCACAGTATTACCGAAGCTGTTGAGTATTTCTGTTGTCTCAAGCCCGGTCATTCCGGAACCTGCCACAACTACGCGGCTGTTCTCTATGACCTTTTCCTTCATTATTATCTCCGGAGCGGTAAGTACATTGTCACCGTTAATACCTGGAATGGAAAGCGGGCGGATAGGATTGCCGCCGGTAGCGATAATCACAGCGTAGGGATTCTCTTTCTTGATTTCTTCCGCGCTTATAGCGGTACCAAGCTTGATTTCCGCACCGGCAACGGTCGCATTGGTCATAAGGTCCTCTATTGCCTCGTAGAGGCGTCCCTTCAGCAGGCAGCTTGAAGCAGTAATAAGCTGACCTCCGGCCTTTTCAGCTTTCTCGAATACCGTTACTGAGAAACCTCTCCTGGCAAGAGTCTCTGCTGCTGTGAGTCCTGCAGCGCCGGCTCCGACAATTATTACTTTACGCCCATTGCCGTTCACCGGCATGTTCTCGTATTCTCTTTCCCTTCCGAATGCCATGTTTAGGGCACACTCGGCACTCTTTCCTACGGTTGCATTTGTCATAAAGGATTTGATGCAGTTAAGACAGCCTATGCAGCGCCTGATTTCCTCAGGTCTTCCTTCCTCTGCCTTTTTGACCCAGTACGGGTCACAGATAAAGGCCCTGGCTGATGCGACAAAGTCCTGGGAACCTTCCTCCAGTTGCTGCTCAGCCTGCTCCGGTGTCCGGATGACATTGGCAGCAATAACAGGTATGCTGACGGTTTTCTTTATTTCCGCCGCCAAATACTTTCTCCAGCCGGGTTCATATGAGGTTGGTTCAAGCCAGCCATTGTAAACATCGTAGCAGGCACTTGTGACGTTTATGGCATCAACTCCCAGCTCTTCAAGCCTCTTTGCAATCTGCTTGCCTGTTTCGAGGTCATAGCCTTTACCGCTCTGCCCGACTCTTGCGTACATTTCATCTGCCGTCAGCCTGACTATAAGAGGATAATCCCTTCCGCACTTCTCTCTGATTCCTGTGATAATCTCAGTGATAAAGCGCATGCGGTTTTCAAAGCTACCACCATATTCATCAGTTCTATGATTGGTGTTAGGTGAAAGGAACTGCTGGATGAGATATCCGTGTCCCGCATGAAGCTCCACCGCATCAACTCCTGCTTTTTGGCAGCGTACGGCAGCTTCAATGAAGTCGTCGATCAGGTCCGTGACTTCTTTGTGGCTCATCTCGTGCATTCTTGTTGCACCATGCTTGGAAAGCTCGCATTTTGACGGTGCCTGCACTGACATACAGATTCCCTTTGCCTCCATACCCAGAAGCAGCGGTGTGCAACTGTAAAGTGCATCAAGCACCTTCGGGAAGCGGTTCACCACCGGTATAACAACCGGCAGGCTGTTAATTGAGCTTGCATAACCCTGCCGCCCTGGATGGTGAAGCTGAATGGCAAGCTTTGCTCCGTGCCGATGGATTCTATCCGCAAACTCCCTCATCGGCTCGATGTGATAATCCTGGCTCATAGCCAGCTGGGTAAAGGTTGAGGCGCCTCCCATGTCATTAACTCGGGTTACTCCCGGTATTATGAGACCAACGCCTCCTTTCGCGCGTTCTTCGTAGTAATCCATGAGTTTTTCCGTCGGTCTGCCGTCGGTCTGTCCGAGACTGACTTCCGCAGCTGTCATAACCGTACGGTTTTTCACCGTCATGGTACCGATATTCATCGGTGAAAGCAGTAAATTATATGACATTGTTCCCCCTTCACGGTGTTTGTATTGCAGACTAAACTACAATATATTGTATACTACCTTCAGATTGCTGTCAAGGAAACTTGCCGTTATCTGATATTTCATTGCAACATATTGGTTAATTGAAAAGTCAAATGCACGATTGTAATTTTAAACGCACGATTTGCAATT
>R28__coassemble_472_pt1 | contig 16585 bp, 15 predicted proteins | sample R28__metabat2_high_PE_003 | metagenome-assembled genome bin R28
AACCCGCAGGGCATCAAAATTTGCCTGGTATTAATTATTTGCCGGTGAAAACTCCGATAAGAGCATCCATCTGCTCCTCTGTGAAGCCATAATCCTTCACGCAGGTCTCTTTCCACTCATCAGCAACATTTGCGGATGCATCCTGGAATGCCTTAACCTGCTCGTCAGTCAGATAAGTGAATGTGACACCGTCTGCTGTCCACTTATCAATGACCTTCTGGTCGCCTTCACGCTCGAGAACACGCTGCTGAGCTGCTGCCCATGCACCTGCCTCGTCAACGAGAGCCTGTACTTCGGGTGACAGGGAATCGTAGAGATCCTGGTTCATGCAGAAGAAGATGCAGTCATAAACACCTGTCCAGTATGTGCAGAACTTGTTAACATCAGAAATTGAGCCGCCATCTGCTGTAGGCAGGGGGTTCTCCTGTCCATCGTATGTGCCCTGCTGGAGAGCTGTGTAAACTTCGCTCCAGTTAGCAATCTGCCAGTTTGCACCCCAGTCGCCGTAAGCATATGTGAGAACAGCGGTGTTCGGGATACGAATCTTCATACCAACCATATCATCGGGGCATGTGATTTCTTTCTTGCTGTTTGTCATGTGACGGAATCCGTTCTCAGCAATACCGAGAAGGTGAAGTCCGAGGTCTTCAACAACAGGAGCAAGTGCCTCATAGCCTGCTGCACCCTTATCGAGAAGAGCATCAACATCATCAGTGGATTCGAAAATGAACGGCAGGGAAACGACATTCAGTCTCTGGTCAAAACCGGAGATGATGAGGTTGGAGTGTGCGCACATATCGGTGGAACCATCAATAACGGCCTGAATGCCTTCCTGCTGGTTACCGGAAGTGAGCTGGTCCTGTGCATAAACAGTAACGGTGATAGCACCATTGGTTCTGTCGCTGAGGTACTGGCCAAACTGACGGCCCATGTCTGCCCAGCAGGTGTTATCCGTTGCGGAACATGCATACTTCCACTCCATCGGTTCGCACTCGATGTAGTCTTTTGCTTCTGCTTCTGCTGCAGGCTCTGCTGCTGCGGGTTCTGCTGCCGGTGCAGGCTCAGCGGGAGCTGCTGCCTTCTGGCCACATGCGCAGAGAGCAAAGACCATGACGAGAGCAAGAGCTAATGCCAGGAACTTTTTCATTTGATTTTCCTCCTAAAAAATTTAGTTACAAATTATATATCTGAATCACATAAGTGAGTACAGAACGGGTTGAATACTTCTCAGCCGCCGAGAAGGGCAAGGCTGAACCAGGGAACGTATGTGATAAGCAGAAGAGCTATAACACAGGAAATAATCATCGGCCATACAGCCTTGGACATGGATGCAATGGTAACTCTGGTTTTGTCCTTCAGGTTCTCCATCTTAGACGCCAGTCCTATCGCAACGAACAGGTTAACTCCGACGGGAGGTGTCACCTGGCCGATTGCAAGGTTAACGGTTGAAAGGATACCAAAATGTACGAGGTTGATTCCAAGCTGCTGGGCAACAGGAGCCATAATAGGAATAAAGATGTACATTGCGGAGTTTGCGTCAACGAAGCAGCCTGCTATTAGGAAGATAATGTTGACAATAAGCAGGAATATAATCTTGTTTCCGGAGATATCCAGCAGCAGAGCCTGTGCTGCTTTTGAAATACCATGGACAGTGCAGACATACGAGAACACAGCCGCGGTTCCTATTATAAGCATGATAGAACCTGTAGTTTTTCCGGAGTCAACCATTATTTTTACAAAGGTCTTCCACTTAATCTCTCTGTAGATGAACACTCCAACAATGAGGGCATAAACAACGGATACTGCTGCTGCCTCGGTCGGTGTGAAGATACCGCCGTAGATGCCTCCAAGGATAATTACAGGAACCATGAAGCCCCAGAGTGCGCTGAGGAATGTCTTGCCTCTGTGTGCCCAGGTTGACTTTTCTCTCGAAGCTGTAATTCCCTTTTTCTTTACTTCAATCAGAACAACAACAATAAGCGCAAGGCCCATCATAATGCCGGGTATAATTCCGCCCATGAACATATCACCAACGGAAACACCTGTGATTGATGCATAGACAACAAATGCTATTGAAGGCGGGATAACTATAGCTATTGAAGACGCAGCCGCCATCAGTGATGAAGCAAACGGAGCGGAAAATCCTCCGCTATTCACCATCGCAGGAATAAGGATGATTCCCAGTGCTGCAACAGTTGCCGGGCCACTACCGGATATTGCGCCGAAGAACATAGCAACTATAACGCAGACGATTGCGATACCGCCCTTCTGATGGCCGACACAGTCATCAATAAAATCAACCAGACGGCGGGAAATGCCTGCTTCAGCCATAACATTGCCGGAAATTACAAAGAACGGGATTGCAAGTAGCAGGAACTTTGCCATGCCGTTATAAACATTCGTGGGGATTACTGAGAGCTTATCCCCTGCATACAGCATTGCAAAAACGGAGGACATACCCAGACTGCACGCAATAGGCACGTTAAGGAGAAGCAGTATAAAAAAGCTTCCGAAAAGAATAAAGTTTATCATACCTCTTTCTCTCCTTCCTCTTTCAGTTCCTCTACTGGCTTCTCTTCGATTTCTTCTTCAGAACTCTTCATACACGGATCGGTTTCTGTCAGCACTCCAAGGAGGTGCTCAATCGAATGGAGTATCAGAAGCAGCGCTCCAAGCGGGAGAGCCATCATGAACAGTCCCTCAGGTATAAGCAGAGATGCCGTCAGCTTACCCTTTGCATAAAGGTTCATGGCTTTCTGCCAGCCTGTTACAAGAATTACACTGTAAAATGCTATGTTGATAACCGTGAAGATAATGGCCATTATCTTCTTGCCCTTCTTACCAACAGAGTCATATACAAGTGAAAGACTAATCAGGCTTCCGTCTCTTGCGCACAGGGCACAGCCACACATAATCATCAGTACAAAGATGTTAACAACGAGCTCTTCCGTATAAGCTAGCTGGCCGTTGGAAAGATAACGGACGCATACATTTGCAAAAGCTACGACCGTTATCACAACTCCGATGATTACCTGAATGGCTGATTCCAGAACGCCGAGAATATCCATAATCTTCTTATAGACTTTCATCACATCAACCCTTCTATTTTCTATTTCTTTTCTATAAAATTAGACGCTTATCAGCGTTAATTCACAATAAAATACACAAAAGCACCAGTTTGACGTGGTAAGGCGGTAAAATGGTCCTACCAAGCTCAAAAAGATATTAACCCTTTTTCATCGTTCTTGTCAAGCATTTTGGGCTATTCAAAGTCTACAAAAAAGAGCTGCCGTTTTTGTATATAATGCACAATGGCTGTAATATCCTTGCTGTTTGCGTCCTTTTGATTACTTACCTTCAGGAATGGGTGCTTCAATCTCACCGCGGCTTCTTTCCGGATACTTCTCTGAGAAATCCTTTACTATTCCAAGATGCAGTATCATCTCCAGCTGAGCTCGGGTAACATCTCTCGCCTTTACCGCTTCATAGATATCCCTGTGGGATTTCAGTGTGATATCCTGATAGTTTGGCAAATCCCAGAAACGGATTCGGACATCCGCAATAAGATTGTTCACGAGATGTATTGTTGATGCCAGCATTGAATTGTGGCTGGCGACGGCCAGTGCATCATGGAAAGCGACGTCTGTCATATAGTCAGTCGGGTTGTTTTCCATGTCGATTACTGCCCTCTCAATAGCCTGCAGATCCTGCTCTGTGGCACGCTGGCAGGCAAGCTCAACTATTCCGCATTCAATAACTCTTCGGAACTCATTGAAGGTTTCCTGGGTGTTCAGTTCACTCGCGCTCTCTATCCATGAGGTTACCTTCCGGACATAGTCGGCATCTCTCAGCAGAACCTTGCGGTTGCCGCGGCTTTCAATTGCGCCCATGAACTCAAGAATCGCCAGGCATTCACGGAGTGAGCCTCTACCCACTCCAAGGCTTTCAGCGAGATCTCTCTCCGAGGGAAGCTCCTCTCCGACCTTTATATAGCCAGAATCAATAGCACCCGTAAGAGACTGCATGATAAGCTCAGGTATCTTAGGCGATACGTTTTGTATTCTTGCAAGTGTCACTGTTTTTCCCTCGTACATTCAAGATTTGTTAATAAACTTTAATGATTTTATGATTTCTTAACAGAATTGTCAAGTTGCACGATTGAATTGTTTAGTGTATAATATACAAAATGAGTAGTTCTAAATATAAAAACAAATACGGTTTAAGCCGAAAACAGGAAAAGGATGCCGCAAAATATTTTGGCAAACATATCACCACAGAGAAGGCGGTTTTCCTTCTTGTAGCAACACTTCTGGCATGTGCCATGCCCATGCTCATCGGTTACCGGCTATGGGAAAGCATTCCGGGAATCGTTGAAACCGGTCTCATTGGGGCAAACGGGAATGACGACTCAATGCCGAGAGGCGTTCTGGTTTACGGACTCCCCGGTTTAATGTGCGTACTGAACCTTATATGTCACGGGCAGCTGTTCATAAATCAGAAGGCTCAGCGCATTCCCCCTGCATCGTCGCGTATTATCGGTAGATGGGGCTTTCCGATTCTTTCCGTTTTCTGTGTCAGCATCTGTCTGCTGAACGCTGCAGGTCAGAAAGTCTCCGCTGCATTTCTAATCCCATGTGCATTGGCTATGCTGCTTATGTTTCTTGGCTCCCATTTCTTCGACTGCAAGAGAGATTCAAACATCGCACTGCATTTCCGTTTTATGGAATACAAGGAGGATGTCTGGAGAATCGCCCACCGTATTGCAGGGATATGCTGGGCGGCAGCCGGGCTTCTTATGCTGTTCCTTGTAATGTTCACAGGCAGTCTGCCAATTTGGTCTCTGTTCACGGTCCTTGTTCTGATGGCTGTTCCTGTTTTTGCAGGCTATGTACTCTCACGTAAATCGGCCTTATAGTATTCCAATTTGCTTTGTTTTGAGGTGAATCATGCTTTCAATTGCTTATTGTGATGACGACGACTTACAGCGCGAAATCCTTGGCGATATTATCGACCGCTATATTGAAGCACGCCAGCTGAACACCCAGGCTGTTCCTTTTGCCTCTTCTGAAAAAGTCCTGCAGGCTGTCAGAGATGGCAGTCACTTCGATGTATATATTCTCGATATAATAATGGAGGGAATGAACGGTTTCGAGCTGGCTTCGGAGCTTCGGCAGCTCAACGATGAGGGAATAATTATTTTCCTTACATCGACGGTGGATTATGCCGTACAGGCCTTTGATGTTCGTGCAACTTACTACATGGTGAAACCCGTGAATCCGCAGAAGTTATATTCTATCTTCGACAGATTTATGGAAGCCCGGCAACAGGAGTCGGGCGTTGAAATCATGATAAAGGCGGACCGCGGTTCCGAGCTGATAGTCCGTTCCGGTGATGTTTTATATGTTACCTGCTCCTACCGCAGACTCACTTATTATCTGCGGAACGGAAAAGTTATTGAAGGCAGAACTCTCCGCACCTCGTTCAAGGAAGCGGTGGGTGTGCTGCTGAATACCGGCAGATTCTGTATGTGCGGAGTGAGCATGCTAATAAATCTTGATGAAATTCTAGAAATAGATTCCGCAAGCATCACCTTCAAAAACGGAGATTCAGTATTCCCGCCTTCATCTTCAACTGCTGAAATAAGAAATGTGCGGAAAACATACAAGAGTTGTCAATAAAAAACCTGAGGCAAATGCCTCAGGTTTTTTATCTCTCTTCCTGCAGTCTGATTATTTCCTTGTAGTAGTCTACGCCTCCCGGCAAGGTTCCTGCGTCGATATTCTCATCAATTCCGTGCATGGCATTCATCTGCTCCGGGCTCCAGTTTATCGGTGAGAATCTAATACAGTTGTCACAGACCTCACCATAGAAGCGGGAGTCCGTTCCTCCGGTTACAACATAGGGCATTATTCCTATCCCGGGGAAAACGCGGGATATAGCCTCAACTGCCATGGCGTACTGCTCACCGTTCAGGTCAAGTGCATTTGAGGAAGAATTCTGATACAACACTTCCGTCTCTATATCGTATTTTTTTGCAATATCGCTTACTATCTTATTCGATTCATCAACATTCTGATGCGGAATGTATCTGAGGTTCGCAGTCACCCAGGCCTCCTGTGGAATTATGTTGTATCCGTTGGAGCCTTTCTGCATTGTGAAGCACATGGTTGTGCGCAGCATTGCCGCCGCCTGGCTCGATATTGCAGGGAGAATCAGCTTAATAAGCGGTTTGAAAAGCCAGAGGTTGTGCATTACCAGCTTCAGTCCGAAATTCGTACAGTATGGGGACAGATTCTCAAACATCTGTTCAACTGCTGGGGAGAACTTTGATGTGAAAGGGTTATGTTTCTCGATATCCGTCTCAAACTGTGCCAGACGGACAATCGGAGTGTTCTTTGGGGGAGTGCTTGAATGTCCCCCACCGGAACGGGCAGTAAATTTCAGGTCGCCGTATCCCTTTTCGAAGATTCCAATTGCAGCATAGTTTCCTTTCACCCCTGCTATCGGGTCCTGAACAATACCGCCCCCTTCATCACAGAGCATATAAAGCTTTATGCCTCTATCCTTGAACCAGTTTGCAAGCTTCGGAGCGCCGTCTCCTCCGATTTCCTCAGTACAGCTTGAACCGAGATACACATCACACTTCGGCGTGTAACCCTCCTTGAGCAGCTCCTCGACGGCCTGATAGAAGCACACAAGTCCGCCCTTGATGTCTCCGGAGCCTCTTCCCCAAACTTTACCATCGGCAATGGTACCCGAAAATGGCGGATACTTCCATTCGCCCTCAGCCGCCACAACATCCATGTGAGAAATTAGGATAATAGGTGCAAGTGAAGAGTCCTCGCCCTTCCATTTCATCATAAGGTTGCCGTCTATCTCTATCTTCTCAAGCTTCTCAAACACTGTGGGGAAAAGTTCCTCAAGAGTCTTATGGAAGCCTCTGAATTTCTCAACCTCAGGGTCATCCCGGTGGGAAACTGTCTCGACCTGTATCATTTTTGAAAGCTTCCGGGAGTATTCATCCACCCTTGTCTCGTCGTCGGAGTAATCGTAATATGTGCTTTTCTTCTTTAGGCATAGCGTTCTGAGTACCGCAATCAGCAGCAGAAGAAGAATCAGCCCGATAATAGCCAGAACAATCTTCATTTCAAATCTCCTCCCGATTATTCAATAATGCATGTCATTCCTTAGGCAACCTTACCGTGAAGCAGGTTGATTCCGGATTGCTCTCCACGGAAACATTACCGCCGTGCAGCTCCACAACTCTCTTCACTATCGGCAGCCCAATCCCGTTACCGCTGGATGTATGGGATTCATCCGCCTGATAGAACTTTGTGAACAGTTTGTCCCGCTTCTCTTCGGGAATCATCTCGCCGGCATTCATTATCTTAACCTCAACGCTGTCTGCATTCTCATCAACACCGATGGTCACGGTACCGTATTCCGGTGAAAACTTAATAGCGTTGTCAAGAAGGTTCACCCAAACCTGGTTCAGCTGCTCTTCATTGGCACAGATGCTGTACTCATCCGGTTCCATATCTATTTCCAGATTCTTTTCTGTCCATTTATTCTCAAGCAGGAGCACACAGCTTCTAAGCTGCTCAGAGAGGTTGTATTCCTTCACATCTGTCAGAATAGTCTGGTTCTCAAGTTTTGTCAGATTCAGGATATTTGTCGCCATATCGGACAGTCGGATGGATTCCTTTTCTATCACTTCAAGATACTCTTCCCGCTCCCTCTCGCTGAGGTCACCATTCCTTAGAAGCTTGGCAAAACCGGAAATGGAGGTTATCGGAGTCTTGAATTCATGTGAGAAATTGTTGATGAAATCCGAGCGGAGCATCTCAGTGTTTTCAAGCTCTGAGGCCATGGTGTTGAAACTGTCAATCATTTCCTTTACAAAGGGCATACTTGAAAGGGGAGAATCTCCGGAGAGTCTCGTTCCGAAATCCCCCGCCGCAAGCCTGTTCATGGCGTTAATTACGTTATTGAGCGGCTGAAGTGGAAACTTCCCGAAAAAGAAACTGAGAATCGTACCTAAAAAGAGGCTTATTACCGCGATAAAGAAGAAGTATCTCAGGGGAAAATGAGTCAATTGCCAGTTATTCAGTCCGCCCGTTTTCTCAAGAGCAAAGACTATCAGCGCAACAATGAGAAGCGTCAGAAGAAGCACGATGAAAACCAGCCCCGAAAGCGTCAATGTAAGGGAGATTCTCTGTTTTCTATCCTCAATGAATCTTTTTTTTGTATCTCCGGTTTTCCCGCTCATACCTTCTTCACCGCCTTGTATCCCAGGCCTCTGACGGAGACTATCTCGAACTCGTCCCAATCCTCAAAGCGTTTTCTAAGCCTGCCGATATGGACGGTAACAGTCTCCCAACCGGTTTCGCATTCCGCGCCCCATATCTCGTCCATGAGCTGTATTCTGGTGAATATCTTTCCGGGGTAGGACAGCAGTTTGTACAGCAGCAGGAACTCCTTCTGTGGCAGCTCCTGAACCTCTCCGTTCCTTGAGACGGTCAGCGAGTCGTAGTCAAGTACAACATCACCTATCTCGATTTTCCGCTCATTCACTATCTTTGCCCTTCTGAGCAGCGCCTTGATGCGCAGAAGAAGTTCTTCTTCGTCCGCTGGCTTTGTCATATAGTCGTCTATTCCTACAATAAAACCTTTTTTCCTGTCCTCTGGGAGCTGTTTAGCGGAGAGCATCATTATCGGCAGCTCACTGCTGTTTTCTCTGAGCTGCTTTGTGAATTCATATCCGTCTATGTTTGGCATCATAATGTCGAGCACAATAAGGTCTATGTGCTCATGGTCAAGCATCTCCAGAGCCTCTGCACCATCGCAGGCCGTAAGGACACTGTAGTTTTCCTTCTCAAGCACCGCCTTCAGGAGCCGGCGTGTACTCATATCATCATCAGCCACCAGTATTCTGAACATCATTCCACTCCTGCAAATCCGTATATTACGCCGGTGGGTTTCCCCACCGGCTGCATATATCCTGAGTTTAATTATTTATCCGTGCAATCCGGGGGCGTATGGGTTGCGGGCAGATACATTTCACTGCGCCAACATCCAGTCGAAGACTTCCTCCGTATATGCTTCATATTCCGTGTCCGCATGGTTTGCATCGATAACAATAGTAATTTTTGCCTCTCCGCCTGCGTTCTGCACCTTGTCGCACTGGTATTTCATCCAGTCGTAATAAGTGTCGTAGTCGTCAATACATTCGCCGCATATCGCCCAGACGGGGACATTCACAAAGCTCTCCGAATGTATATCCGTAGCTCCGCTGACCGGAACCGCGGCCGAGAAATAATCTCCGTAATCACTCACGGCCTCCCATGTTCCTATAGCTCCGCGACTGTGTCCCGTGATTATTATCTTGTTGGGGTCAACGTTATAGCTGGCCACAGTCTCGTCGATAAGGCCCTTGAGCACATCCGTTATCCAGCCTCCCCAACTAGCCTCTCTGGTACATGGCAGAAGCAGAATAAACGGGAAGTTATCTCCATATATATCCTGCGTCTTCTTGACAATTCCACACTGCTTCAGCGAATCGGGATTGGCAATATGTCCGTCACCATGCAGGAACACTATCAAAGGCAAACTTCCTTCCGCCCCTGGGGGTAGATATACGTAGTAATCAAGATACTGACCTTCCTCCTGCTGGGGATAGTGACCCTTCACGAACTCTGCTGTGGGCGCTGGGGTCTCTTCAGGTGCTTCCTCGGCGACCTGTTGGGTACCGCCCGGCTGAGCTGCTCCGCCCGTCTGCTGGGGATCGGAAGAGGTGCTGTTCTGAAGCTGTGCCTTTTCCGCCTGTTTTTCCTCCCAGGCAAGCTTTGCCTGAGCAATTGTCTCCTGGTCAGGTGTGACTTCCTCTTTTAGTATCTTTCCCGATGCTAAGGTCGCATAAAGGAACAACCCGACTATTATAAGCGCCGTTACCAGTATCAGTATTAAATTGACTATTCTTCTTTTTTTCAATATGCCCACCTATACAAGCTTGATTTCCGTGCAGGCGTTCTCGCCAAATGTCTTCTCAATTTCCATCTTGTATTCCAGGAAGTACTCCTTCGGCATCAGCGCCTGAACACAACCGGCAAATCCGCCGCCGTGAACCCTCCACGCACCCTTGCCTTCAAGCAGCTTTCTGCTGCATTCGAGGCCTTCGGCCAACTTTGTGTCTCCCGTGGCGCTGGTTATGATATTGTTCAGAAGCGTCTCTGATGAGCGTCCTGACTCATTCATAAGCCTGATGTATTCGTCTGCATCACGGTTGATCAGTGCGTCTCTCATTTTTGGCACACGCTCGTTCTCCTTGAAAAAGTGCATAGCCCTTCTCACAGGCCTGTCTTCAAGTGACCAGCCCCTACTGTAGAATTCCTCAGGGTCAACATCGGCAAGAACACCTTTGTCGAACATATTTGCAATCCTTACCATATCTGATGGAATACGGGCATACGATGTGTCGAGCCCCGCATGGCTTCCACCCGTCTCAGTGAGACACATCACCAGACCCATCTCTCCGAAATTCGCCTCTATCGGAATAATCTCATCCGTGCTGAAATCCACATATACGCAATGCCCCAGTGAACAGGCCAGCTGGTCCATCAGTCCGCAGGGTTTTCCAAAATATCTGTTTTCGGCATACTGCGCAGCTCTGGCTATGACAACAGGATTGATTTCCCCGTTGTTGAACAGCTCGTTGAGTATCTTTCCTATCAGGACTGAGAATGCCGCCGACGAACTGAGTCCGGACCCTATTGGGAGATTGCTGCTTATCTTCGCGTCAAAGCCGCCCACATTCAATCCCAGCTCATCAAAACGCGCCAGCATACCCCTCACCAGGGATTTGCTGGAACCGAATTCCTCAGGCCTCACTCTGAGCTGACTCAACTTCACCTGGAAAGCCGGATAGCCTTTGGATTCAATATTAATTTCATTTCTGCCGTTTGCCTCACACACTGCCGTCAGACCGCGATCCACGCCTGCAGCGAGGATTCTGCCCTTCTGATGGTCGGTATGGTTTCCCGCCAGTTCCGTACGGCCCGGCGTAAATATGCTAATACTCATTCTCTGCTCCTGTGCATCCGATTTCCACCTATAAACTGTATATAAAGATATACCTAAATCGGTATAAAGTCAATCAAACAGGAACATTTCTCAGACTATTTTTTAACAACCCTTGATATACTCGAAGCATAATTATATAATCAAAATTAAGGAAAAATCACTTATAAAAGCGGAGGCTATTATGAAAAGTGCAAATGGCATAAATCTTACCATGCTGTGCGATTACTATGAGCTGACCATGGGCAACGGATATTTCGCCGACGGGATGCAGGACCGCATATGCTACTTTGATGTTTTTTACAGAGACAATCCTGATAATGGCGGATTTGCAATAGCGGCAGGGCTTGAGCAGATCATCGACTACATTCAGAATCTGCATTTTGACCCCGAGGATATCGAGTACCTGAGGAGCAGAAACATGTTCTCCGAGGAATTCCTCGAATATCTTGCAAACTTCAAATTCACCGGAGATATCTGGGCAGTTCCCGAAGGAACTCCCGTATTCCCCCGCGAGCCGCTGATAACCGTGCGTGCTCCCGCAGTTCAGGCCCAGCTGGTGGAGACCTACCTGCTGCTTGAAACCAACCATCAGAGTCTGATTGCCACAAAGGCTAACCGCATCTGCCGGGCTGCTCAGGGCAGAGCTGTTATGGAGTTCGGTTCCCGCAGAGCTCAGGGCATAGCGGGAGCTGTAACCGGTGCCCGTGCAGCTTATATAGGCGGCTGCATAGGAACGGCCTGCACAGTATCCGACGAACTCTACGGCACACCGGCACTCGGTACCATGGCCCATTCATGGGTTCAGATGTTCGATACTGAATACGACGCCTTTGTGAGCTATTGCAGAACATACCCAAACAACGCCACTCTCCTTGTTGACACATACAACACTCTCAAATCGGGCGTTCCCAACGCCATCCGCGCATTCAACGACGTGCTCAAACCTATGGGAATCACCAAGTGCGGAATCCGACTCGACTCCGGAGACATCGCATATCTCTCCCAGAAAGCCCGCGTGATGCTGGACGAGGCAGGCTGGACGGACTGCACCATCACCGTATCTAACTCTCTGGATGAGCGTCTCATTACGGAGCTGTTCCTTCAGGGCGCAAAAGTTGATGCCTTCGGTGTGGGCGAGAGGCTGATAACCTCAAAGAGCGCACCCGTGTTCGGCGGAGTCTACAAGCTCTGTGCCGTTGAGGACAGTGAGGGCAATATAATCCCAAAGATAAAGATAAGCGAGAACGTAGGCAAGATTACGAACCCCGGTTTCAAAAAGGTTTACCGCTTCTACGACATAGAGACCGGTATGGCTCAGGCTGATTACATCTGTCTGGCAGATGAGACCGTTGACGATACCAAGCCCCTTGAAATCTGCGATCCCGTTTCACGCTGGAAGCGCAAGACCATGGAGAACTTCCGCGCAGTCGAGCTTCAGGTTCCGGTTTTTAAAAACGGCGAACTTGTATACCAGCAGCCATCTCTTAAGGATATCAGAACTGCCTGCGCCTATGCAGTCAGCACCATCTGGCCTGAGGTCAAGCGTTTTGACAATCCACATGAATACTATGTCGACCTGTCCGAGAAGCTTATGGCACTCAAGGACGACATGCTGAAGAACAGCGGAAGATAAGGGAGGAATTATTATGAGTAAAGCGGTTATCTTTTTTGCCGACGGTTTTGAAGAGTGTGAAGGTCTGCTGGTTGTAGACCTGATGCGTCGCGCAGGTATCGACATAACAACAGCCTCCATCAACGGCAGTCTTGACATCACATCCTCGCATAATGTAAAGCTTCAGGCGGATGCTTTGATAGAGGACATAGACTTCTCATCCGTGGATATGATAATCCTTCCGGGCGGTATTCCCGGCACACCAAATCTAGCTGCCAACCCGATTGTAACTGAGCAGTGCAAAGCATTTGCCAGGAATGGAAAGCTCGCCGCAATTTGCGCTGCCCCAAGTATTCTGGCCAGTCTGGGGCTTCTTGAAGGCAAGGAGGCAACGGTCAATCCCGGCTTTGAAGAGAAGATGAATGGCGCCCTGCTGACCCACAGCTCTGTTGCCGTAGCAGATAATATAATCACAGGTCGTGCACTCGGAGCCGCGATGCCCTTTGCACTTGAGCTCATCAAGCAGCTTGAAGGTCAGGAAACAGCCAACCGCATTTCCAACAGCATACTTTTATAAACACATTACCCCGGGTTCATAAACCCGGGGATTTTTATGTTAAATCGGCAATTTCCTTGCAATTCTTATATGCAGGTATTAGAATTACTTTGCTTATAAGTGGAAGAAATCAATGCAATATGGAAAGATATCTGAGGAAAGGAGTATGTTGAGTAATATGTACGATTTGTCACGTTTTCACAAAGCACAGGAATACAGCTATGATGACGCTCTTGCCGAGATAAAGGCAGGACGCAAACGCAGTCACTGGATATGGTATATATTTCCGCAGATTGCGGGACTGGGCTTCAGTTCCACCTCGCAGTTCTATGCCCTCCAGAATCTGGACGAAGCAAAAGCCTACTTGGAAGACCCAATCCTCAAGGCAAGGCTTGAGGAGATAAGCTCCGCGCTGCTGGAGCTGGATTCCTCAGACCCCTCGGCCGTCATGGGCTACCCGGACGACCTGAAGCTCTGCTCATCCATGACACTGTTTGAACTTGCCGACCCTGAAAGCCCCATCTATCCCGCCGTTCTGGACAAATTCTTCCACGGTCAGCGGGATGAGAGAACTATCCGATTAGTAGGATAGGATTCCAAATATCAAATGATAAACAGGTGGTTTGAATAAATTCATACCATCTGTTTTCTGTTTGTTGTTGCAAATAAGAATTAATTATGAAATGTTTCAAAATATATTGACACACTTTATCAACTGTGCTAATATCCCCATGTCCATACGGGAAATGGGGATATTTTAATGTTTTTTCACACTGCGGGATATGTATTAACACATCTCCGAAACTGTCTGATTAATATCCGGCAGCGGAGTGGTATACTTGTCCGGCGTTATAAAAAAGTGTGTTAAGTGGTGAAAATGAAAAACGTATTAACTATTTTCATTAAGGATATAGGAAAGCTCTCCAAGCGGTTCTTCGCCATGGCCATAATCATAGCCATACTGATCATACCCGCCCTCTATGCCTGGTTCAACATCTATGCAAACTGGGACCCCTACGGCAACACGGGGAACATAAAGATAGCCGTTGCCTCCGATGACAAAGGCTACAACGACCTGGACGGGAAATACGTGAACAAGGGCGAGACCGTGCTGGAGGAGCTTTCAAAAAAGGACAGCATCGACTTTGTTGTGTACGAGGATTCAAACGAGGCCCTGCGTGCTATGGAATCCGGCGAGTGCTACGGCGCGATAATCCTTCAGCCGGACTTCACGAAGCATATGTACGACCTGGCCTCAGCCCTCGCGGAGCCGGAGGGCACCATTACCTTCTACGAGAACTTCAAGCTGAACGCGGTTGCGGACAAGATTACAGAAACCGCCGCATCCACCGTTTCACAGACGGTGCAGACCGAGTACCTCGAGGTGCTTTTTGACACACTTTTCGGCAAGGTGAGCGATGTGGTGGACGAGGTGGATATTGAGGAAACCGGCAACAAGCTCATTGATGTGCTGATGAAGCTCAGGCAGACCACCCGGGACGTGAGCGCTGCACTCACAAACTTCATGAACAGCAGTTCGGGCGTTGCGGGTAAGCTCCAGGGCATCTCCACCGCGGATACGGTTGAATTCATATACTCGGTGGATTCCGGGGTGAACGGTGCTGGAGAGACGATTGAGTCCGTCCGCGAAAGCTACCGCGAGCGCTCAAGAGAGGCCAGCGATATCATCGCAGAGATACTTGAGCTTCTGGGCGAGAAGCAGCAGCAGAACGGTGAATTCTCCGCAGAAGAGGTCGCCGCCCTCAAAAATGACCTCATGCTCCTGGAAACCTACGGAAAGGATGTCACATCCGTAAGCACCACACTGGGTGAGGAGTTCAGCGGCTATGCATCGGGACTCCTGAACAGCACGGATGCCATTTCAGCAGAGGGCGACACCTCCCCGGTATATCTTCTTGAGGTCATGAAGGGCGACCTGCGGAACATGCAGAAGCTTCAGGACGAGCAGATAAACAATGCAATCGAGCAGCTCTTCTCGGGAATCATCAACCTTTCAAACGGCCTGAATCCCGTGCTGCTGAGCCTTGCAAGCACAGTAAGTGATGTTGACCCCACGATGCAGTCCGCAGCCCAGACTATCTATGCCCTGAACGACAGCATAGTTTATCTGAGAGACGCCATGGACACTCTCTCGGAAACCCTGGACAGGCTCCTTGAAAAGGCCGAGGACCTGCAGGACAGCGACACCCTGAACACGCTCATAAACATGCTCGGCGGAGACAGCGAAAAATTTGCCGAGTTCTTCGCCTGCCCGGTGACTGTGAGGACCGAAACCCTCTATCCCGTGGCGGACTACGGCACAGCAATGACGCCATTCTATTCCACGCTTGCCATCTGGGTGGGCTGTGTTGTGCTGGCGGCAATAATTAAGGTTGAGGCCGAGCCCAGGGGACTGAAGAATGTAACCGAAAACCAGCTGTACTGGGCAAGATTCCTGCTCTATCTGCTGCTCAACGAGATACAGACCCTTGTTATCGTGCTGGGAGACCTCTATCTCCTGGGCGTGAGCTGCATCGACCCCTTCCGCTTCTGGCTGGCGTCGGCCATATGCTCACTGGTGTTCACATTCTTCATATACTCCATGGTGCTTGCATTCGGGGACATCGGAAAAGCGATCATAGTGGTTATCATGGTGCTGCAGATAGCGGGCTCCAGCGGAACCTACCCGATAGAGATACTGGAGGGCATATTCAGCAGGCTGTATCTGTTCTTCCCCTTCCCCTACGCGATAAACGCCATGCGTGAGGCCATCTGCGGCTTCTACAGATACGACTACTGGAAATACCTGGGCGAGCTGATGATATTCGGGGTGCTGGGTGCACTCATCGGAATATATGTCAGAAGACCCTTCATAAAGATAAACGCCTATGTTGAAGAGGAAATGGAGGAGACGGGAATTCTCTGATGGATAATGCGTACTCCGAAAACAGAACAGAGCAGAGCGGCGGCAAGGCATACCGCGAGCTGCTGACATACAGCGAGAGGACCCATGAGGTCTGCCGCTGGGTTATAAAGATTATCATGATACTCTTTTTTGCCCTCCCCGTGATTCTGCTTATAATGCGCTCGATGACCGGAAGTGACAAGGTGGTGACCCTGATAATCTGGATCGTCATGATGTTCGTGCTGGCCGCCGTGATGATATTCGTGGGTTATTTCGACCACGGTCTGCAGAAGCTCCTTGACAGCGCAAGCGACGAGGAAAGCTCCGAGCTGAGCGGTCTTATTTCCATAAAGAACAGACCGTCCATGGAGACGGTGTCCCGCATGGAGGACGGGCTCGGGGAAATGCTGCCCGGCCTTGATGATGAGGATGA
>R28__coassemble_494_pt1 | contig 15962 bp, 13 predicted proteins | sample R28__metabat2_high_PE_003 | metagenome-assembled genome bin R28
GCATTTGTCTCCGGGACATACTGCCATTCAGTTCCGTATACCGTGTTGTTTGCGCAATAGTAAAAGTATTCTGCGTTCTCGCTGAGGTACAGATCCTGCTGAGCCGGTATTCTGTCATGACCTGAGTGGGAGGTGTCACAGCTAATATTAACACTTCCGTATTTTTCGGCTTCCTTTGCCGCCTTCTCCGAGAAATTACCGGTGATGGCATAATCCGCTGTGCCGCTCTTGATAAGGTTCATGGGAATCTCCGCAAACTGCAGCGTTGCCCCTCCCTGAAGGAAAAGGATCTCATAATTGTCCGGAATGTTCATTATTGCTCTAAGTTTGTCCTTTGTGGACCGGAAGATTTCCTTGAACACTCCGCTGCGGTGGCTCATCTCCATTACGGACATGCCTGAACCCCCGTAATTCAGCATCTCTTTTGAAGCCTTTTCCAAAACTTCCTCCGGCAAAACGGACGGTCCTGCTGAAAAATTGAATACTCTGTCATTCATTGCTAAGCTGTACTCCAAACTCTGTTATTTTCTGCAGGTGAAAAGAATCACCTGCCGCTCTTTGGCTATCTCTCTTAAAAGCGTCATGGCCTGGTTATATCTTGTTTCATCCAGGTTCACAAGCGCGTCGTCTATTATAAGCGGGCAAGGCTCGCCCGACGGCAGTGCAAGCTCGCAGACCGCAAGCCTTACTGCCAGATACAGCAGGTCCGCGGTACCGGCACTCAGGTACTCCGTTCCGTGCGCTATGACATCATCTCCCGTTTTAGCCTTTGCGGAAAAGTTCCTGTCAAGCAGGACCTCTTCGTACCTGCCGTCGGTCATCTCCGACATATACTTTGCGGCAAGCTCTGATATCTGTGGTGAAAAACGGGACTGAATCTCCGCATCTGCATCCTTTAGTGTGTCTATCGCCAGATTTATGGCGTCGTACTCCTCCTGAAGAAGGTCCTTTTTCTTCTTCATCGTCGAAATACTTCCCTTGAGAACAAGGGGGTCACCCAATGTCATAAGCCTTCCGCGTTCCATCATAATTTCAGATGAGAGGCGGGCTATTTCCTCTCTCCCGGCCGAAAGCTTCTTGACGAAATCAGCAATCTCGGAGCTGTCCGACGACGGATTCCGCCCGTTTACGGCGTCCGCTTCGAACTCCATGAGCTGCTGGGATACCTCTTTATAGCGCTTTCCTATTTCATCCGCCTTTTTTTGGGTTTTCTGCAAATCTCTGTTCAAGGCATGATATTCATCGAGACTGTCGGTTATCGCGGCAGGACTATGGACCGCGTATTTTTTCAGCAATCCGCTGACTTCGTTCTCTGCAGATTTAATCCGGTTGCGCCTCTGCATAAACCTGAGGAGGAACACAATTGCCGCAATTCCGAAGACCGCGGTTGCAATTATCACTGCGAGACTGTTTGAAAACATCTCATATGAGAACATACCTGCGAAGGTAAGGATGAACATGATTATCATCAGCACCGGGGAGTTCTTTGCATGCGAGTTGGCATCGAGAGCACTTATTCTCTCCATGTCCGCTTCCGCTTCCTGCTCGACCTCATTCAAATCCCGGCTGCTGAAAATGCTTTTTCTTAAAGCATCGCGTTTTTCATTCAGCTCATCCAGACAGTCCGTTCTCATCTGAGTGAGCTCATTCAGTTCGTCCCTTATTGATTTTTCTTCTCTTACAATTGTTTCCCTCTGCCGTTTTCTGACATCGACAATCTGCTGCTCAAGCTCTCCGCACTCACTGTTGAGAACGGACACCCGGTTCTCCATTTCGCGTATGTCTGCGGACGATTCCTCTATGTCCAGAAGGCTCTGCTCTGCGGAATCTATTCTGTTTTCAAGCTCCGGAATCATTCCCTTGTGGTTGAGCCTTCTCTTTTTTTGCCAGTTTCTAAGCCTTCCCTCCGCTTCCGAGTAGGATGTCTCCTCCTCGCCGGTGGACAGTATCGACTGAATTCTCTTTTCAAGCTCAGGGCTTCCGGTTACAACTGTAGAACCCTGCTCTACAAAAGCGCTCCGTCTGAAGACCTCAGCGGACACACCTGTGAACGACTCGCCGCAATTTGACGAAGTAATCCCTTCGACGTGGTTGTTTGTACCGGTATATACCGCCTCGAATTCCTGCATTGGGGCGGAAGGTATACGGGTTGACCTGGTTATCGTGATATCGCAGTGTTCGGTTGTAAAGTCCATGCTGCCTTCCATCGGCGCACCGGACCACGGAGCATAGCGCTGCTTATCCGGCAGGTATCCGGCTCTTGCCCTTTCTGTGCTGTTTACCCCGTACAGCATTGCCCTTATAAACGCACACCAGGTGCTTTTGCCGCTCTCATTCGGTGCATAGACAATATTGAGACCTTCATGGAAGCTTATGGTTTCATTGCTGAGTTTCCCGAATGAAGCCTGAAGTCTGTTAATCTTCATAACTGTACGGTTCCTCCATATTGTCCAATGCGGCAATTCCCCAATTGGCGGCCATATCTATTTTTTGTTTTTCCTCTTCAGATCCGGAATTCTCATAAGCCTTTTTCAGCTTTGTCAGGAAAATCCCTCTGAGGGTATTCTCCTCCGCAAAATCCCAGATATCTCTCCTTACAGTTGTTTTATCCACCATCTGCAGGGAGAAGAAAAAACTCTCAAGGGAACTCTTCAGCTGCGGCAGCTTAATCTGTCTGTCGGTTTCACCTGTAAGTGTAATGCGGTAGATATCTCTGATTGTCTCGTCAGGCAGTGCCATCTGGATTGCAATATACGGATCAGCTTCAGAAACATCTACGGAAATCTGTTCGTATTTTCTTGCTGATACCTTGAGTTCCCGCAATCTGCATCCCGTGGCGGATATCTCAATCATATTGAGTGATCTGTCTCCGGTTTCGTCAAAACCTCTTCCTTCCGGGCATCCCGCCTGAGACCAGAAGGTATTCCCTTCTCTTTGCAGACCGCTAGCCTTGTGTATGTGCCCCAGTGCGATATAGTCTATCCCGCTTTCCTTTATCTGTTCAGGCGTTATTGGATTATAACGGGAGCTGTCATTACCGACCTCACCATGAATGCACATAATGTTAATGATCCCGGGAGCCCTTTCGGCGTGGAAGCCGGCAAGCAGCGATCCGCAAACCCTGTCGGTGAATGCTGCTCCGTACACCCTGACGCCGAGCTCCGGCAATTCAACACATTCAACTTCAGGCGATTTGAAAACATGCACATTCTCGGGCATATCAATCCGCAAGTACGGCCCCGCTTCGCAATAAAAGTCGTGATTGCCGGGTGAAATGAAAACGGGTGCGTCTATTTTCCTCAGACAGGCGCACAATTCCTCGCCCGTCTCGAAGAACGGGCTGTCACTGTCCAATATGTCCCCACACAGCAGAACAATATCCGCCTTTTCGGAATTTGCCATACCAGCAATGCGGTTTAATAACATTCTCTGTTCCGCGCGGCGGGTCATAGCTTTTTCCGCCGTCAGCGCATCAAACGGAGAATCTAGATGCAGGTCAGCTGTATGCAGAATTTTTACTGTTTTTCCTTCCATTTCACACCAATCTGACTGCTTCCGCCTTCAGGCATTTTCCCGTTTCGGGATTAATATCAAATATGCAGCCCTCCATCTTGCACGGGCCTTTTGCAGAACTGTATCTTTTGGGAGGATCTCCCATAAACTTTCCTATGCTCTGTTCCGGGTCAATTCCCAAAACTGAATGTATCGGTCCGGTCATCCCAAGGTCTGTAATATACCCGGTACCCTTTGTCAGCACACATGCATCCGATGTCTGGACATGCGTGTGTGTGCCCCACACTGCAGAGGCTTTACCGTCAAGAAGGAAACCCATTGCACGTTTCTCGCTCGTCCCTTCGGCATGGAAATCCACGAGTATTATTTTTTCCTTTATTTCCTGCATGAATCCGTCAGCAATAACAAAAGGGTTGTCCGTGTTATTGTCAAGAGTAAAGCGTCCCATGAGATTCAGAACGCATATATATCCGAAGGCGGTCTTATAAGTATTTATTCCTCTTCCCGGGCACTGCGGACCGAAATTTGCTGGCCGCAGGACGTTATTTCTTTCGTTGAGATAAGGCTGAATCTCTGTGCGGGTCCAGGTATGATTACCCAGAGTAACCACATCAGCTCCGGAACGCAGAATAACATCAATCTGATTGGGGGTTACGCCAACAACATTTGCATTTTCTCCGTTCACCACGCAAAAATCGATACTGTTTTCTGTGCGGAAATCCTTCAGCTTTAAAGATAGGAAATTCAATCCCGATTCTCCGCACACATCACCAACAGCCAGTATTCTCATACCCGTACCTCCTTCTGACAACAAAATAAAAACCGAATCCATCCTTAGATGAATTCGGTTGGCACGCCGTAAGGGATTCGAACCCCTGGCCTTTTGGTCCGTAGCCAAACGCTCTATCCAGCTGAGCTAACGGCGCATATACATTTCTTTAGCCCAAGTATATTAGCACAGCTTCAAAAGAAATGCAATAGTTTTTTAACCGATTCCATCGGTAAATATTTATTTATTGTCGCTTTAATCAAAATAATAGTTTATTCCTGTACCATAAACAGAATCAAAACCATAGTATCCGGCAAGCAGTTTATTATACCAACCGTCAGGCTGTTCTGTGAGTTCTTCATTATAAACTGCAGGGTACATGGAGCCTGCCGCATAAGCCTTTAGCGTGATGCTCGGCTCACCGTCCGAAATTGCCTGAGAAATCTGTGTTTCACGGCTACGCGACTGCATGTAAAGCGACAGTATGTCTCCACTTCCCTGAACAAAGCTGAATAGAAAAAGGACTGTAATCAGAGCCGTATAAACGACCGCAAAGTTTCTCATCTGGGTATTCCACAGTTCCTTTTCCAACAGCACGCTTGCCAGTGTGGTGAAACTGACCATGATGTAAAAGCTTCTCTGTGGAAGATACGCAGCAAAAGCAAATACCGCAATCGATAATATACCTGCCAACACAAGCAGGAGAGAAAAGGACAGTAGCTTCTTATCTGTCCCTGCAGGAATTGATAAAGCAAATACTGAAGCATAAACAACGAGCAGCCAGGTGCAGTATTTCTGCATTGCGGAAATACAGTACTTAAGATTGTCAACAAATGAAATATCGCCGGAAAAATCTGCCGTTCTTCCTCCAAGTTCCGCCGGGGCTGTCATAAGAAACGCAAAACCGGTCAGTTCCGCAACAAGAAGAACAATCAGAAACTTTGGCGGCTTTTTATCCCTGACCCATATAATCAGTACACTTGCTGCTGAAACGAAGACTGTGGCTGTTGCCCCGTTTTCAGACCATGCTCCCGCTGCAAACGCAACGACTATATAAATAATCTTTATAAATCCGAAATGCTTACGGTTTTCAAAAGCATCTTTTCCCATGTATACGGCGTAGAAGGGGTAGAGCAGCAACAGGTCCAGAGCAAGCCCCCAGGAGTAATTGCAGGAACCCGTAAGCCAGAGAAACACCTGCCCGAATCCCGGCATGAAATACCAGAGCATGAATATTAGTGTCAGTAGAAGCACGTTGTTGCGTACTGTATCGTCAGAACGGAAGAATCTGAACAGCATATAGATTACCGCAGTTGATATGACCGGGTTTATTATCCTGAAAACCACCCTAGGTGGAATCTGAAACAGATATACGAAGAAATGTGCAAGCACTCTTCCGTTCGTATTGTTTCTTAAAACAGAGAGATTCTTGAAAATACTGCTCAGGCTGTTAATATGCGTTCCATCTGCGCCATAGTAATGGGCAAAATCATCACTGACCATAGGCGTCATAAAGTTGAAGACCAGCATGCATATAAAGAACACTGCAAATATTACATATGTGCTTTTAACTTTTCCTTCGCTTACAGACTTCATTTGAATCTCCCGTTTATTATCTGACAAGGTATCATATCATATAATAGGAAAAAACTCAATTGTTTGCATGATATTAAGAAACGTGCTATTATGAAATCACAAATACACCAGGAGGTTTGTATGACGGGACTGCGGAAAACTGCATTTGTTTTTTCGGGCTTTTATGCGCTTGCTCTCGTTTTCGGATACATCATGTATGAAACCAACTCTCTGGCAGGCGGTTTCTGTTCCGTAAAACAAAGCATGCTCACTATATCTGCAATTGTGTTGATTGCACTTGCGCTTGGATTCCTGATGCTGTTTGTCCTACAGTTCGTTGCAAAGCAGCGCAGTTTTAAGTCCGATACCTCCCGCCTTTACTGTTTTTTTACACGCAAGAATGCTTTACTGTATATTTGGGCTATTATTTTCTGCTGCTGGCTTCCCTGCTATCTTGCATATTTCCCCGGAGTGTTCAGCTATGACATAATAACTCAGACCGCGATGATAATGGGAGATATTCCCTATAGCACTATTGTTCCCCCAATGCACACATTCATCTGGGTTGTATGTGTTCAGATTCAGGAAGTGCTGCATACCAATAACGCCATCGTATTCTATTCGCTGTTCCAGATGCTTGTTTTTTCTGCAATGCTGGCAAGAATTGTGGTATATACCGGAAGAAAAACCGGTTTTTCCCTATGGCCACTGCTCACCCTCATTTTCTTTGCCCTGAATCCGGTCGTTGCAATAATGTCATTCTCAACAACGAAAGCTGTTATCTTTGCAGGTTTTTTTGCTCTGCTTGCCATTGAAATCTGGGAACTGGTGTCGGACCCCGAAGCATATCTTTCATGCCGCAGAAGTCGAATCAGATTTATTGTCATCGCACTACTTGCATGCCTTTTCAGAGGAAATGCCTTCGGTTGCCTGATCTTGCTGATTCCTTTTGCCGTAAAGCTTCTCAGAGAAAACCGGAAGCGTGTTATTGAGATTGTAGCTGTCCCGGTCGTACTGTATCTCTTAATTAACAGTGTTGTTTTCCCTGCACTTGGTTTTGAAAAGGGAAGCAACTCGGAGCTTGTCGCCGTTCCGATTCAGCAGATGGCCAACGTCGTTTCAAACCATCAGGATGAACTTTCCGAGGAAGAGCTCAGCCTGCTAAGCGTATATTACGGCTGCGGTCCGGAAAATATTGCCGATAACTACAACCCGCGCTTTGCGGATCCATTAAAGAGCAGCTTCCATGTTTCAGGTTCAAAACTGCCATCATTTGTTAAGCTATGGCTAAGTCTAGGCTTAAAATACCCCGGTGACTATCTGGATGCTTTCCTAACACTGAACCTTCCGTACTGGTATCAGCATGCAGACGCGGTTGATGCCTTTTCACAAAGGCAATATATAGAAACTAGTTTGGGTGGGGACAAGCATTTCGGCGGTTACGGCTATTACTGGTTCTTCCGTGATAGCAAGCTACCTGTACTATATGGTTTATATGAAAAAGCTGCCGATTATTCGATGTTCAGAAACATACCGGTTATTTCATCGGTTTTCTCCCTTTCATTCCCGATATGGTTCATTGCATTCTGCCTGGCGCTCCTCAAAGCGAAAGGTATGCTCAGGGAAAGGCTTGTCCTTTTGCCGTCCCTGTTCCAATGCATTATTTTCCTGTTCGGTCCGGTCAGTAATTTCAGATATGTATTCCCTGTTTTCATTCTGTATCCCGTTTTCGCTGCAATTTGTTTCGGATACAACAATATTGTTATTACGGATAGCAAAAACAGTTGACAAATGTAAATATAATAATGTATAATCAGCACTCGGCGGTCTCAGGAGACCCCGAGTGTAATTTTGTCAACTACTTCGGGTTTTGCCCGATGTTGAGTATCATACCGAAAGGAGCTATCATTATGGCAACACTTCGCACATTACAGCCCAAAAAGCGTCAGCGCAGCAAAGAGCACGGCTTCAGAAAAAGAATGAAGACCGCTAACGGCCGCAAGGTTCTCGCTCGCCGCAGAGCAAAAGGCAGAGCAAAGCTCAGCGCTTAAGTTCTGTTATCGGATGCAGGTAATTACTGAACTGTAATATGTTTTAACAGGGTGGATTTTCGTCCACCCTTTGGGTATTTTCGGGAGTTTTGGAGGCCTGATGCTTTGAATTCACAGTACAGCATAAAAAAGAACAGTGATTTCAGGCGCATGTACTCCAAAGGTAAAAGCAGTGTTAATTCCTACATGGTTGTATACTATCGGCACAACAAATTAGGATATAACCGGGTCGGCTATACGGTTTCTTCAAAGCTCGGCCATGCCGTGGTGAGAAACCGGATAAAGAGAAGACTGCGTGAAATCTACAGACTCAACTCTGAGAGGCTGAAAATCGGCTATGATATTATCATCGTAGCCAGATCAAGATGTGTTGATTCAGATTATCACAAAATGGAAGAGGCATTTCTTAAAGCCTGTTCGGAAGGCGGTCTGCTGTCCGGTGAAGACACATGAAAAGATTACTGCTGGCAATTATACGCTTTTACCGTAAGTATATCTCTCCCTCAAGACCCGCATGTTGCCGGTTCATACCCACCTGCTCACAGTATGCTCTGGAAGCCATTGAAAAATACGGCGCCCTGAAGGGCGGATGGCTTTCACTGAAACGGATATGCCGTTGTCACCCGTTTCACGGAAAGGACTACGACATATACGACCCCGTACCGTAAGCGGACACATCTTTATCTTTTGAGGAGTTACCTATGTGGGCAACAATTACTAAACCCTTTGCATGGCTCATGCTTCAGCTTTACAGCTGGACGCATAACTACGGTCTGTCCGTTATTCTTTTTGCTCTGGCAGTCAACCTTATCCTTGCACCGTTTATGGCAAAGAGCAAGAAGAGCACCATGCGCACAACCCGTCTGCAGCCTAAAATCCAGGAGCTGCAGAGACGGCATGAAGGGAATCAGCAGAAGCTCAACCAGGAGATGCAGAAGCTTTACCGTGAAGAGGGTATCAACCCCATGTCCGGCTGTCTCTGGTCTCTAATTCCCTTCCCGATTCTAATCGCACTGTACAGCGTTATCCGCCAGCCGCTTTCCAGAATGATGTTCGTCAGCAGTGATTTGGTAGAAGCATTGAAGACCTTCTTTGTGGAAAAGGGACTTTACGAAATTCCGGCAAAGACAGATGCATATGCCGAAATCAAGATAGCGGATCTAGTTCACAAGCACTGGTCAGAGGTTCAGGCTGCCGGTCTTGACTCTATAGAAACATTTGACAAGCTTCGTGATATCGACTTCAGTTTCCTCGGCATGAACATGGGAAATGTTCCGAACTGGAAAATCTGGCAGTTTGATTTCTCCGACGCCGCCATCTGGCTTCCGGCTCTTGGACTTTTCCTTATTCCTCTCGTCTCCACATTCCTTTCATGGCTTTCCATGAAGGTCAGCAATCTCTCCAACCCTCAGCAGGATGCACAGACTGAAGCATCAATGAAGAGCATGACCCTTATGATGCCTCTCATGTCTCTCTGGTTCTGCTTTATCATGCCTGCAGCTATGGGTATATACTGGATAGCAAACAGCTGCTTCGGTATGATTCGTGATTATGTGCTTACCAAGTTCTTCAAAAAGCAGCTTGACAAAGAGGACGCCGAAAAGAACGCAGTCCGCAAGGCAAAGGAAAGAGAGCTTGAGCTTAATAGGCTTGAAACCGAGCGCAAACATGCAGAAGGAACATCTGAGGTTAACGCAAACACCAGCAAGAAAAAGCAGAAGGCAAACGAAAAGCAGAAGAGCAACGAGCGTAAGGCAGCCATTGAAAAGGAAGAGCGTGCTGCACGCCGTGAGCGTCTGGGCATTGAGGAATTTGAAAAGCCCGCCTCCCAGGTCGGTAATCGCCGCTATGCCCGCGGACGTGCTTATGATCCTGACCGTTTTGGAATTCAGGAGACTCCTGTTTCCGACGAATCCACAATTGCAGAGCTTGAAGACGTCGATGAAGTGATTTCTGAAGAGCTTGAGGCGGTCGCGGAAGAGAGCGCAGAAGTTATTTCTGAAGCTGAAGCATCCGTCGAGGATACTGCTGAAGAAATCATCGAAGAAGCAGTTGAAGAAACTGAGAAAGAAGAAAATAAATGATAAAAACTCTTGAAAAGACCGGGCGCACTGAGGATTTAGCTATTGCTTCCGCTCTGGAAGAGTTGGGTATGGATAGAGACGATGTCTCTGTTGAAATCCTTGAACGCGCAAAAAGCGGTTTTCTGGGCATCGGTGCAACACAGGCCCGTGTGCGTGTCAGCTACGAGGTTGAAGATCCTAAGGTGGAAGCCCCGGTTAAGCAGGAAAACAAGGCACCAAAAAAGCAGAAGGCTCAGAAGGCTGAAGACAAAAACACTGCAAAACCGACTCCTGAAAATAAGCAGGACGCAGAACCCAAGCCTGAAAAGGTTTCCGCTCCCATAGCGGGTGAAAAGAAGGAATATGCCGAAATCAGGGCATTCCTCACCGGGCTGATGGAACGCATGGGTGTTGAAGCACAGATTGAAATCGGACCCAGAGAGGGCGGCGGAATTGACGTTAACCTTTCCGGTTCCGGTATTGGAGCAGTGATAGGACGCCGCGGCGAAACGCTGGATGCAATACAGCATCTCACAAACTATGTTGTAAACCGCGGAAACGACAAACGCATGCATATCAACATCGACGCCGAATCTTACCGCAGCAAGCGTGAAGATTCCCTAACCAAGCTTGCGGAGAAGATGGCTGAGAAAGCAATTAAATACAAGCGCAGCATGGCCCTTGAGCCAATGAATTCCTATGAGCGTCATGTTATCCATACCGCTCTGCAGAACTATGAGGGCGTAACAACCGCTTCTACCGGCGAAGAACCCAACCGCCGTGTTGTGGTAACACCTGTAAAAACCGATAATCAGAACGATACGACCAAGAAGCCCAAAGTTAAGGAATGGGCCTGATTCTTACAGAAAACGAGGAGACTACTATGATTTTCGAAACAATTAGGGACACTCTTGCCCAGCAGTTTGAAATCGAGCCTGAATCTATAACCATGGAGACCAATCTTATTGATGACATCGGTGCAGACTCGCTCGATATAGTTGAGCTCATTATGGCTCTTGAGGATAATTTCGGTATCTCTATTTCTGATGACGATGCTGCAAAGCTCACTACCGTCAGCAAGATAGTTGAGTATCTGGAAAGCGCCAGATAATCCGGTATTATTTGAAAAGTCCGGTACAGCAATGCTGTGTCGGACTTTTTTTAGGAGGATTGATTATGAGCAGATTATTTAAGACTGCTGATATTCTTATACCGTCCCAGGATGTGGACATGGAGAAATGGAGCGTTGTGGCCTGCGATCAGCACTCCTCCGAACCTGAATACTGGAAAGCTCTTGACGGATATGTGGGCAATGCGCCGAGCACTCTACGTCTCATGCTTCCGGAGGCATATCTGGACAGAGATGTAAACCGGGAAACTGCCCTTATCAACGAAACCATGAAAAATTATCTTTCCTCAGGTGTATTCCGTTGTGTTGAAGACAGCTATATCTATGTGGAAAGAACGCTCGCAAACGGCAAAGTGCGCCGCGGACTTATGGGTGCGCTGAACCTTGCAGAATACGATTATTCTGCAGATTCCACCTCGCTGATTAGGGCAACTGAAGGTACTGTTGAGGATAGACTCCCTGCCAGAGTAAAGATCCGCGAGGGCGCCGCTCTTGAGATGCCTCAAATCATGGTTTTCATAAATGACCCCGAAAACAAGCTGTTCGATTCCGCCGTAGAGTTCTGCCGTAGTGGAGAGGTCGAACCTCTGTATGACTTTGAGCTGAACATGGGCGGAGGACATATTAAAGGAAGCCGTCTTTACGGTTCCGGAGCAAAGCGGATAAGCGATATTTTGAGCAGCCTCGAGGATGCTATAGTAAACAGCAGCGGAGACAACCTCCATCCTGCGGTAATTGCCGTTGGAGACGGAAATCACAGCCTTGCTACCGCAAAGAAATGCGGTTCCGCATATGCTTTGGTTGAGTTAGTTAACATCTATGATCCTTCCATCGAGTTTGAACCCATACACAGGGTTGTTTTTGATACGGACAGTTCCTCATTCTCTACAGAGTTCGAAACGCTGGGACTTGATAACATTTCGAACTATGCGGAAAAGGTTAGAGCTGCTGAGAGCTTCTGCTGTGAATACGTGCACAAACACGGCGGATACATCGATTACATACATAATGATGAGACGGCCCTTGAGCTAGGAAGCCGTCCGAACTGCGCCGCTCTGCTGCTCTCCAAACCGGATAAGGCAAAGCTTTTCAGCAGCATTGAAAAACACGGTCCATTCCCGAAAAAGAGCTTTTCAATCGGTCATGCTGAGGATAAGCGCTACTATCTTGAATGCCGGAAAATTTAATTTTTATTCTATTTACTTTATTGTGATATGTATTGTAAAATAGTTATTTAGTATTAATTGCAGAAATAAGGTGAAGTTTAGATTTGATCAAACAGTTGGCAAAAAGTGTTAGAGAGTATAAAAAACCTTCGATTCTGACTCTGATATTCATCGTTGCCGAGGTGTTCCTTGAGGTACTGATACCGTTCATCACCGCCAACCTCGTGAACGATATCAAGGCCGGGGTTGAGATGAGCAGCGTTGTTAGAACCGGTCTTATTCTGGTTGTTATGGCTGTTATTTCCCTGTGCTGCGGGTCTATTGCGGGATATACCTGCTCAAAGGCCTCGGCGGGCTTTGCAAAGAACCTCCGTCATGACATCTTTACACGCATACAGAAGTTCTCCTTTGAGAACGTTGACAGATTCTCTGAAGCATCTCTGGTTACAAGAATGACCACAGATATCAGCTATGTTCAGATGTCTTTCATGATGCTGATACGCACGGCAATACGCGGTCCTCTGATGGTTGTTTTCTCGGTGATCATGGCATACATAATGGGCGGTGCCCTGGCAACTACATTTGTTGTGGTTATCCCCGTGCTGGCCCTCGGTCTTTATTTTGTGGCGAAAAATGCCATGCCTGCTTTCCACGCTGTATTCAAGAAATACGACCGCATGAATGAGAGTATAGAGGAAAACGTTCGCGCAATGCGTGTGGTAAAAGGCTTTGCACGTGAGGAATACGAGAAGGATAAGTTCAATACCGCCTCGGAAAACATCTGCAAGGATTTTACAAAGGCTGAGCGCATCGTGGCTCTGAATACCCCGATTATGCAGTTCTGCATATATTTCAACATGATCTTTGTACTCACCATCGGTGCGAAGATGATTATCACAAGCAACGGCAATGTTATTGATGTCGGTCAGATTTCCGCCATGATTTCATACGGCATGCAGGTTCTGATGTCCCTCATGATGCTGGGGGCAATATATGTCATACTGACACTTTCCGCGGAGAGTGCCCGAAGAATCTGTGAGGTTCTCAATGAGACACCCGTAATTGTCAATCCTGAAAACCCTGTCATGGAAGTCAAGGACGGTAGCATAGTATTTGAGGATGTGGCTTTCAAATATTCAGAAAATGCCAAGAAATTCGCGCTATATGACGTCGACCTGAATATTGCTTCCGGAATGACAGTAGGTATACTGGGTGGAACTGGTTCCAGCAAGACCACGCTGATACAGCTCATACCAAGGCTGTATGACGTCAGCGAAGGCAGCGTAAAGGTTGGCGGTGTGGACGTCAGGGAATATGACCTTGACACACTGCGCAATGCTGTGTCGGTTGTTCTGCAGCGGAACCTGCTCTTTGCGGGAACCATAAAGGACAATCTGCGCTGGGGCAATCCCGATGCGACGGATGATGAAATTACAGAGGCATGCAAGCTTGCCCAGGCGGATGAGTTCATTTCCACCTTCCCCGACGGATATGATACCCATATCGAGCAGGGCGGTACAAACGTCTCGGGCGGACAGAAGCAGAGGCTGTGCATAGCAAGAGCCCTGCTGAAGAAGCCCAAGATTCTGATACTCGACGATTCCACATCTGCAGTTGATATGAAAACTGACGCCCTGATAAGGGCAGGCTTCAAGTCCTACATCCCTGAGACGACAAAGATTATTATCGCACAGCGTGTAGCCTCGGTTCAGGATGCCGACATGATCCTTGTTATGGAAAACGGCAGAATAGCTGCGCAGGGCACTCACAGCGAGCTTCTTGAAAGCTGTGAAATATACCGCGAGATTTATGAGCAGCAGACGGGCGGAGGTGATTTTGATGTCTAAGCCGGCAGAAAAAATGAATACCCAACCCGGAAGCATGAAAAACCTCATGAGGGCATACAAAAAGCTGTTCAAATACTACCCCGTGCTCGCTCCGCTGACAGTATTCTGCATACTGTTCTCCGCAATTGTCTCTTCGATTCCCGCTTTATTTGTGCAGAACGTGCTGACAGGCATAGAAAACTGGGTTGAAAGCGGAAACTGGACAGCAGCAAAAGCGGAGATTATGCCGTATATCATGCTCCTCCTCGGACTATATGTGCTTTCAATCATCTCTATTACTGTTGAAACACAGATAATGGCATACATGACCCAGGGATATCTGAACAAGTTCCGCGAGGAAATGTTCGACGGCATGCAGGATCTGCCGATAAAATATTTCGACAGCCACAAGCACGGCGATATCATGAGTTACTATACAAATGATATAGACACTCTGCGCCAGTTCATATCCCAGTCGGTTCCCACGATAATACGAGCAGGTGCTATAGTCATCGCATGCATTTGCATTATGCTCTACTTCAGCGTATGGCTGGCTCTGGTTCCGTTTATAGGCGTTATCGCCATGCTCATTGTCACAAAGGTAATAGGCGGAGGAAGCGCAAAATACTTCCTGAAGCAGCAGAAGTCTGTGGCAAGCGCAGAAGGTTATATCCAGGAGATGATGACCGGACAGAAGGTTGTGAAGGTGTTCTGCCATGAAAATCAGAGCATCGAAGACTTTGACAGAATCAACGACGCCCTGTTTGAAGACAGCTTCAAGGCCAACGCATATGCCAATGTCCTCGGTCCGATTTTCGGAAATATCGGAAACATACTCTATGTCGCCACTGCACTTGTTGGCGGTGTGCTGATGCTTTCACATGTGAAGAACCTCAGCTTCTCGGGGCTGGCACTTGACATTACAGTTATTATCCCCTTCCTCAACATGGTCAAGCAGTTCACGGGCAACTGCAACCAGCTGAGCCAGCAGATAAACTCCATAGTCATGGCCTCAGCGGGCGCAACCCGTGTCTTCTCTCTGATTGATGAAAGGCCGGAGGATGATGAAGGTTATGTCACTCTCGTTGATGCAAACATCGCTGAAGACGGCACAATAACGGAGTCCGACACCCACACCGGTCACTGGGCATGGCGTCATCCCCATAGAGACGGGCATCTGACCTACACTGAGCTCAAGGGCGATGTACGTATGGTTGATGTGGATTTTGCCTACGAAGAGGGCAAGGACGTTCTGCATGACATATCCGTCTATGCGGAACCCGGTCAGAAGGTCGCATTCGTTGGCGCAACCGGTGCAGGAAAAACTACGATTACCAACCTTATTAACCGCTTCTACGACATTGCAGACGGGAAGATTCGTTATGACGGCATAAACGTGAACAAAATCAAGAAACACGACCTGAGACGCTCTCTGGGTCTTGTTCTGCAGGAAACAAATCTGTTCACCGGCACAGTTATGGACAACATCCGCTACGGAAAGCTTGACGCAACAGATGAAGAATGCATTCAGGCTGCCAAGCTGGCCGGCGCCGATGATTTCATCTCAAGACTGCCTGAGGGCTACAATACGGAGCTGAGCAACAATGGTGCAAACCTTTCTCAGGGACAGCGCCAGCTGCTTTCAATCGCACGTGCAGCGGTTGCCGATCCCCCGGTTATGATTCTGGATGAGGCTACCTCTTCGATTGATACCAGAACTGAAGCCATAGTCCAGAAGGGTATGGACAAGCTTATGGAGGGCAGAACCGTTTTCGTAATCGCACACAGGCTCTCGACCGTTATGAATTCCGATGTTATAATGGTTCTGGACCACGGCAGAATAATTGAACGCGGCAGCCACGAAAAGCTG
>R28__coassemble_515_pt1 | contig 15541 bp, 13 predicted proteins | sample R28__metabat2_high_PE_003 | metagenome-assembled genome bin R28
GTGTGTATTTGTGCAATTTAACGGAAGCATCCGCCTTTGTATTATTTGTTTATTATATTTATATAGAAAGGGTATTTTCAATGAGCAAAAAGTTTGTTTATCTGTTCTCAGAAGGCAATGCAAACATGCGTGAGCTCCTTGGAGGAAAAGGAGCAAATTTGGCGGAGATGTCAAACATAGGTCTTCCCGTACCGCAGGGCTTCACCATCACAACAGAGGCCTGCACACAGTATTATGAAGATGGTCGTCAGATTAATGATAAAATCATGGACGAGATTATGGCAAATGTTGCCAAAATCGAAGAAATCAACGGCAAGAAGTTTGGAGACCTGCAGAATCCTATGCTCGTTTCTGTCCGCTCCGGCGCACGTGCATCCATGCCCGGTATGATGGACACAATCCTTAACCTCGGCCTCAACGATGATGTTGTTGCTGCAATGATTAAGGGCAATCCTGACCCCAAGTTTGAGCGTTTTGTATACGACTCATACCGCCGTTTCATCCAGATGTTCTCTGATGTCGTTATGGAAGTTGGCAAAAAGTACTTTGAAAAGCTCATTGATGATATGAAGGCACGTAAGGGAGTTACTCTGGATATAGAACTTGATGCTGCAGATCTCAAGGAACTTGCAGAGCAGTTCAAGGCTGAGTATAAGAATCAGATTGGTGAAGATTTCCCATCTGATCCTATTGTACAGCTGAAGGAAGCTATCCGTGCCGTATTCCGTTCATGGGACAATCCCCGTGCAAACGTATACCGCCGCGACAACGATATCCCGTACTCCTGGGGTACTGCAGTTAACGTTATGCCTATGGTGTTCGGCAACCTGAATGAGAACTCCGGAACCGGCGTTGCATTTACACGTGACCCTGCAACCGGTGAAAAGAAGCTTATGGGTGAGTTCCTAACCAATGCTCAGGGCGAAGATGTGGTGGCCGGTGTCCGTACTCCGATGCCCATCGCACAGATGGCAGAGAAGTTCCCCGAGGCATATGCTGAGTTTGTAAAGGTTTGTGAGACTCTTGAAAACCACTACCGTGATATGCAGGATATGGAGTTCACAGTTGAGAACGGCAAACTCTATATGCTCCAGTGCCGTAACGGTAAGCGTACAGCTCAGGCAGCCCTTAAGATCGCTTGCGACCTCGTAGACGAGGGAATGATTGATGAGAAGCAGGCGGTTCTCATGATAGACCCGCGTAACCTCGATACTCTCCTTCACCCCCAGTTTGACGTTAAGGCTCTCAATGCTGCAACACCACTCGGCAAAGGCCTCGGCGCATCACCCGGAGCAGCATGCGGCAAGGTTGTATTCACCGCAGAAGACGCAAAGGAATGGGCTTCCCGTAAGGAGAAGGTTGTTCTTGTACGTCTTGAAACCAGCCCGGAGGATATCGAAGGCATGAAGGCAGCACAGGGCATACTTACAGTCCGCGGCGGTATGACCTCTCACGCAGCTGTTGTTGCCCGCGGAATGGGTTCCTGCTGCGTTTCCGGATGTGGTGACATCAAGATGGATGAAGAGAACAAGAAGTTTGAGCTTGGTGGAAAAGTGTTCCATGAAGGCGACTACATCTCCATTGACGGAACGAGCGGCAAGATTTACGAGGGTGTTATTCCCACTGTTGATGCAACGATTGCCGGCGAATTTGGCCGTATTATGGCATGGGCAGATAAGTTCCGCCGTCTGAATGTACGTACAAATGCTGACACTCCTAAGGATGCGGCAAAGGCTATCGAACTCGGCGCACAGGGTATTGGCCTTACAAGAACGGAGCACATGTTCTTCAACAGCGATCGTATTGCTGCTTTCCGTGAGATGATTTGCTCCGATACTCTTGAGGAGCGCGTAGCTGCTCTTGCAAAGCTCGAGCCTATGCAGCAGTCCGACTTTGAGGGAATCTATGAGGCAATGCAGGGTTATCCTGTAACCATTCGCTTCCTCGATCCTCCTCTCCATGAGTTCGTTCCTACAACAGAGGAAGACATTAAACTCCTTGCAGACGCACAGGGCAAGTCTGTTGAGGATATCAAGAACATAATTTCCTCACTGCACGAGTTCAACCCCATGATGGGCCACCGTGGATGCCGTCTTGCAGTTACTTATCCTGAAATAGCAGAGATGCAGACCAGAGCGGTCATTAAGGCAGCGCTTGCAGTTCAGGCTCGCCACCCTGAGTGGACAATGGTTCCCGAAATCATGATTCCTCTCACCGGTGAAGTTAAGGAACTCAAGTATGTTAAGGATGTTGTTGTAAAGACAGCTGATGCTCTCATTAAAGAAGCCGGCTCCGACATGAAGTATCTTGTTGGTACCATGATTGAAATCCCACGTGCAGCACTTACGGCAGATGAGATGGCCAAGGAAGCCGAATTCTTCTCCTTCGGCACAAACGATCTCACTCAGATGACCTTCGGCTTCTCACGTGATGATGCGGGCAAGTTCCTCTCTGCATACTATGACAAGAAAATCTATGAGAACGATCCGTTTGCAAAGATTGACCAGATCGGAGTAGGCAAGCTGGTTGACATGGCTTGCAAACTTGGCCGTTCAACACGTCCCGAGCTTCACCTTGGCGTTTGTGGTGAGCACGGCGGAGATCCTTCTTCCGTTGAATTCTTCCACAAGACAGGACTTGACTATGTCTCCTGCAGTCCCTTCCGCGTCCCTGTTGCAAGACTTGCAGCAGCTCAGGCAGCAATCAAGTTCCCCATGGAGTAATAATTTATCAAATATTATTAGAGCAGAGCACTTTCACGGTGCTCTGCTTTATGTTATAATTCTCATATGATGAATAGTATTGATAAAACAAATGTGATGCGCCTTCTGGACGCTGCCGGAATTGAGTATAGCAGTTACTGCTATGCAGATACAGATGCAATAAGTGGGCTAGAGGTAGCCAAGACTTTGGGTCAGGACGAGAACCAGGTTTTCAAAACTCTTGTCACTGTTGGGAAGACCGGACAGAACTATGTTTTTGTTATTCCCGTATGCTCTGAGCTGGACTTGAAGAAAGCGGCGAATGCGGTGGGGGAGAAGAGCATCGAAATGATTAGGTCCAAAGAGCTCCTTCCGTTAACCGGATATATTCATGGAGGCTGTTCGCCAATTGGAATGAAAAAACAGCTGGTTACAGTGATAGATGAAACCGCAATACTCTTTGACGACATTATTTTCAGTGCCGGAAAGATAGGCTATCAGGTTCAGGTTAAGCTGAATGACCTTGAAATAATGTTCGATTTCGAGCTTAAGGATGTTTGCAAAGAATGAGAGAGAGAAACGCAGTAAAGCATTTTAAGAAGAATGAAGAGCTTGAAAAGCATATTCATGACATGTTAGATAAATCTGGGCATATAAATGGACAGGAGCGTTTTCCCGTAAAGCATATGAGATTCGGCTATACTCGTGCAGGTTTTGCATCTTGCGAGGTTATAGCTGTGTATAATGTTATTAAGGACTTGGGGCGGTATGTACCGCTCTCAGACCTTATTTATCATAATGAAAAACAGGGATACATGCTGGCAGGTGGTTTGCTGGGTACAAAGATACATAAGATAGGCAATCTGTTGGAAATTCTCGGTATCTCATATCAAAAAATAAAAGTACGGAATTTTTTGGAATCTGCTGAGAGAGGCACAATTTCCGATGGCTCAATGTATATTGTAACCATCAGGACAAATAGGAACTTGCCGGTGGCGCATCTACACACATTTGAACTTGTAAGGCGCGCGAATAACTGGTGTGTGTACAACAGATTTAATGAGAGTTTGGGAGCAAGCTATTATTCCTGTCTGGATGATATCCTAAAAAACGGAAACCAGATGGGAGCCTGGTATGCGGTATATCAGATATTAACATAAATCAATATTCATAATATAGTAATCAATAAAATAATTAACATACAATAGGAAACATATATTAATTTACATAAAATAACTGTTCCCCTCAAAATCAATGAGGGGAACAGTTATAATCATTTATTTTCGGATACAGTTCTTCTTATTGCTTTCCCTATTTCAAATACAGGGAACACAGTAGCTGCAAGTCCGATTGAGATAATAAGCTCATTTGCTTGGAAAGTACCGGCCTCAATTTCAAACACCTGCTGAAGACCGGGCATGTAGATTGCGATAAGCGTTAGAATTGTTGTAACCACAAAGGCTCCAAAAAGCCACCAATTCATATTCTTGAACATGCTCTTTGACAGTATTGAGCCCGTCCTTGAGCGAATATTGATTGCCGTGAACATCTCCGCAAAGTTTACTGCAAGAAATGCCATGGCCATTGCATTGGCACAGTCGGTTCCCCTGAATATGCCGGACATTGAACCCACTTCTAGCTTATAACCGATAAAGTATGCCGCAAGGGGAATAAGTGAAAGGTAGATTCCTTGCCATACCATATCAAAACCGGCACCGTTAGAGAATATTCCGTCTGTTGATGCACGGGGCTTTCGTGTCATCAGATCGCCCTCGGCTTTCTCCATACCCAGAGCAAGACCGGGAAGGGAATCGGTTACCATGTTTATCCAGAGCAGATGCACCGGCTTTAAAATACTGAAATTAAACAGCGAAGCAATGAACATTATTATGACTTCGCTCATATTTGTGCTTAGCTGGAACTGCAGAACCTTGAGGACATTGTCGTATATTTTGCGGCCTTCTTCAACCGCACTCACAATTGTGGCAAAATTGTCGTCTGCAAGAACCATATCCGAAACACCCTTAGTGACATCGGTGCCGGTTATTCCCATGCCTATTCCAATGTCCGCGGCTTTAATAGATGGGGCGTCGTTTACCCCGTCACCTGTCATTGCTGTAACATATCCTAGAGCCTTCCAGGTCTTCACTATTCTTGTCTTGTGTTCGGGCTGGACTCTAGCATATACAGAGTACTTCGGAATTTCTGTCAGTAGCTCCTCATCACTGAAAGCATCAAGGAAGGAACCCTCAACTGCCTCTGAAGGTTCACGGATAATACCTAAATCTCTAGCTATGGCAACAGCGGTGTCTTTGTGGTCTCCGGTAATCATAATCGGGCGTATCCCAGCAAGGCGGCACTCTTTAATAGCCTCATAAACCTCAGGCCTGCAGGGGTCAATCATTCCAACGAAGCCGATGAATATTAGATGCTCTTCAAGGTGGGCAGCTTCATAGCTTTCGGGAATCTCATCAAAAACGCGGTATGCGGCACCTAAGACACGAAGGGCACGGTCGGCAAATGATTTTATCTGCGACATTACGTACTGCTTGTATTCGTTGCTTATTGGTACAATTTCTCCGTTCTGAAGGTATGAGTCACAATGGGCTAGAAGCACTTCACAGGCACCCTTCGTATACTGATAATACCTGCCGTCCTGTTCATGCACTGTTGACATCATTTTACGTTCGGAGTCGAAGGGGGCTTCTCCAATGCGCGGATATTTAATATCAAGTTCGTCCTTATACAACCGAAGATCGTGTGCATGGTTAACAAGTGCACATTCCGTAGGTTCACCGGAGGCAGAATGCATCCCATGTTCACGCTTGGCATCGTTACACAGAGCCATAGCGGTCGCAAGCAGAACAGGGTTCTCTGTGAATGTGTCAACCACAGTCATTCTGTTCTGGGTAAGTGTGCCGGTTTTGTCAGAGCAGATAATCTGGGTACAACCTAGGGTCTCAACAGCGGTAAGCTTTCTGATTAGCGCCTGGCGTTTGCTCATCGCTGTTACTCCGATTGAAAGAATAATGGTAACAACGGCCGGGAGACCTTCAGGAATTGCTGCCACAGCAAGTGCAATTGCTGCAATAAAGGTATCAAGCGAAGTCTCAGCGAGAAGTTTCCAGGAAAAACCGGAATTGTTTATTAGCAGTGACTCTACTATTCCTATTATGAATACGGCTATGCAGATTCCTATTACAAGCTTTGTGAGAAAATGGGAGAGTTCGGTCATCTTCTTCTGTAAGGGAGTCTGCTCCTGCACTGTCTGCGATAGCGCATCTGCAATTTTACCCATTTCGGTATCCATACCCGTGGCTGTAACGACAGCACTGCCGCGCCCGTAAACGATTGTGGAACCGCTGTACAGCATATTTTTCCGGTCTCCAAGAGGTATATCCGAGGCGCTGTCCCTGCACATCAGAACATCGATGATTTTGGATACAGGAACGGATTCACCGGTAAGGGCGGCTTCCTCAGCCTTGAGACTATGGGATTCAAGTATCCGGCAGTCGGCAGGTACGGAGTCACCCGCTTCAAGAACAACAACATCACCGGTAACAATATCCTCACTTTTAATAACGATGACGTTTCCATCTCTCAAAACCTTGGAGGTTGCAGCTGTCATCTGCATGAGAGCTTCCATTGCAGCTTCAGATTTGCTCTCTTGAATTAGGCTCATTATTGTGTTAATGATTACTACTGCAAGAATAACAATTACATCTGCAAAATCCGAAATACTGAAACTGCCGTGCGCTTCAATAACCGTTACGACGGCTTGAATTGCTGCAGCGACTATCAGCATTATTATCATAGGGTCAGCGAGGGAATTAATGAATTTTTTGAACAGGCTGTCCTTCTTTGCTTCAGCAAGCTTGTTCTTTCCGTTTGAAACGAGCCGGGATTCGGCCTCCTCCGAACTCAGTCCGTCCTTTGAACTTCTCAGTTCGGCAAGAATATCTTCGCTGCTTTCGAGATAGTACTTCATAATACCTTCCTTCCATAAAAAAAGATATAGCCGTAAGCTATACCTGATACAAAAAAGTATAAAAAGACCATGCATAGCTTATTACAGTTATACATGAGTCTCACAATTTAAAGCAAGCCAGGCTCTATGCCGTGATGTTGACTTGCTGCGCCCTGTGGCGTTTGCTACTCCCTCATATTGCGAACCGTTCTTTCGGTTGCTGAACACTTTGATGGTGCCGGTGGTGGGACTCGAACCCACACGGTGTCGCCACCAACGGATTTTGAGTCCGTCACGTCTACCATTCCATCACACCGGCATTGCGTTAGCGAGTATATCTTATTTTGGAGCAAAATGCAAGTGCGGTATTGCCCCGGATTAATAATTATCTGTTTCTTTTACTTCTCCTGTATTTTGCGGTGCCAAGCCACATGCCGATGAAGTAAAAAACTGAAAGTCCACCTTCCGCCAATAATAGCAGTTTAATAATATCTTCTCTTATTTCACCCATGATAAGATCCTTTCATCAGTTATTGCCCATCGGATTCCTCAGTCTCAAGCGGAATAAATAAATAGTTCATATCCGTTTCAACAGGAATTCCGGGAATCTGTTCTGTGGCACTGAATTGCCACATATCTATATGATAATAAAAGCTTGGAAATGTAACATCAGGTGGTGTGCAGGGTAGAGCAAACCAAATCTTATAATTCTGCAGACGGGAAATATCAAAAGTATAATACCCAGGAATTCTGTTCATATAAATGCAGGGTTCATATCCCGCATTTTTAACGGTTTCACAGAAGGCTACTGCGCAGTCTGTTACAGTGTTTCCGTCAAGACCGGCAGTTCGGGAATCTTCTGTTTTCTGCTCCTCCCAGTCATAAGTTATGGGAAGCGTGATGTTGTATCCCTTGATTCGGTCTAAAACCCAGTTGGCTTCCTCTATCGCTTCTGCGACACTTGTAGCCTGGGAAAAGAAATAAACACCTAGTTCAGCTCCGCATTGTGAGGCCCCTTGAATATTCTGCTCAAAGTATTCGTCTTCAAAGATTCCGCCTTGAGTGTAACCTCTGCGGCCGACGCGTACATAAATAAAATCATAGTTCTGCTTTGAAATTTCCGACCAGTCAATTTCCAGCTGATGCTCTGATACATCTATACCGGTTTTCGTGGTATATGCAGTTCCAACATATATGGGCTTGCCATTTTGCCAATTGAAATCCTCTTTTACAAGAGTATTAAGCCTTGCCCCTTCCTTGGGAGTATACCATGTCCAGTCGTAACCGTCATACAGATATACCTGCCCCTCATGAGGGTCGGGTTCGGGCTTCTTTTTCCCGCAGCCTGCCATACAGCAGAGTAGCAAGAAAACAGCAAGCAGAAGGCAAATATGTTTATATCCACGTCCGTATTTCTTCATATCGGAATATTACCATATTTCATGAATATATACAACAAAAATATAAATTAACAGTTGACAAAGTCAATCCCATTTGCTATTATATTCGAGCTGGAGAAATGCTGGTGTAGCTCAGCCGGTAGAGCAGCTGATTTGTAATCAGCAGGTCGGGGGTTCGAATCCGTCCACCAGCTCCATGCATATTATATATGGGGGAATTCCCGAGTGGCCAAAGGGGACAGACTGTAAATCTGCTGGCGATGCCTTCGGTGGTTCGAATCCACCTTCCCCCACCAAAACCTGTTCTTAATGAACAGGTTTTTTGTATTCGAAAGCCTGCTTCAGCAATACTTCGGTGTAATACTGCAGACAGCGTGGCTTTTCCATAGAAAAGCGAATCCGACTTCAGTATTATTAAATCCCTGCAGTAGAACTGCAGGGATAAATATTTACCACTTGTTTTCAACTTTTTCAGCAAAGCCAGGGAAATCCTTGATTTCTATTACCTTGCCGTCGTCAAGTACTGCTTTTCCTGTGAACAGGCCAAATACCTGGTGCTGGTCTGATTTAATAAGCTTTACGTCTGTGCACGAAGCTCTGTCAAGGACAGGCACAAAGTCCATTTCGAAACGTCCGTCGTCCGATGTAAAGGTCCAGGGCGAGAGGAAGTCCTTTTCATCCCCGGGAATGTTGAATTTGACCTGACTGAGCTTATGGGCCTTGCCATTGTAGAACAGCATGTTTTCGCTTGCGGCGGATGTGTCACCAAAGCCATAACCGATATTCCAGCCGAATGGTACCCCGTCAACCTGATACGAAGCGGACCCCCAATACCAGGTGTTGTGATAAGTCCATACACCTCTGCCCCAGTCGAGTACAGCGAAACTGTCTTCAGGATTGAATGTATAGGTTTTGTTTCCGTATTCTACTTCTCCGCGTGCCCGCATGCAGTTGATTTTCTGATTGTAGTAGAAGTGACCGTCTTTCTCGAATGGAGTGCATATTACCATGGATTCTTCGGGTTCGTCAAAAAGCTCAATCGTCGCGCTCAGTTTTCCATCAGGACCGAACTTGTCCATTTCTGCTGTCAGTATTCTGTTACCTGTGCCTTTGTTCTCAAACTTAAGATGATGACCTTTGCCCTTCAATTCAACATCTCCAACGGCTGAGGTTTCCGGTAGCGTTGGGTTCCTTCCGGGGAAAAACTTCATGGGACTTGTTGTAATCTCCCATTTTTCATCGAAGTTAAGAAGAGAAACGGAATTCATATTCATATATCCGTTGTTGTCAATCGTCAGTGCAAGAGCATAGTGACCGTTATTAATAAGATAATAGTCCCACTCCTTGATACGCATATTGGATGCCTTTATGTCATCGCGTTTGTAGACAGGGAGCAGCTTCTTTGCGAAGCCGGGTTCGGCAATATTTCCTTTATTGTCCAAAAGTGTACGAATTTCGGTTATTTCATGCTGCATACAAATACCTCCTGTAGTCGGTTTTTGATTTGTGTGTTTATATTATACACCGATATATAGTTGAAGTTCAACAATAATATATGATATAATATACAATATGCTGAAATTTGGCTTCAAAAGAAGAACAGCGGTATTACTTATCTTGACGGTACTTTTGTCAGTTCCGGCAGGTATGTGCTGCTATGCTGTTGATGAGCTTGAACAACATGAAATGACGGAAATAGAACCGTTAAATGAAATAAGTGAACCGGAATCAGAATCGTACCTTGAATCGGAATCTTTGTCTGAAGAACAGTCTGAAACTGAACAGAAGCCTGAGCAGGAACCAGAGTCGGATGTGAAGCCTGAAACCGAATCAGAACATGAGCAGGAAGAATCCGAACAAGAGGAAGAATCTGAGCCGGAGCCCGGATTGAAGTCTGATATAGACCCAAAACCTACGACGACTCTCACGGTTTCAATTACCTGGATAGATGGTGATAACTACTACGGACACAGACCACAGTCTGTAAACTTCACGGTTCAGAGGCGGCTTGACCCCGGCGCACTTGATGCCGATGCCGAAAACGGATGGGAAGACTGTCCGGCAACGATGGAAACGTTTATCCCGCTTGATGCCGGGTGTGGTTGGAGTAGGACAATTTACAATCTGCCTGCGCTGAATGAGAATGACTACCCGTATCAGTACCGAGCAGTGGAGTCTGTATTCAACTTTCCTCAGGGCAGCGTCCCGGTGGAGGCTTACTATGAGTACAGGCACTACGAGATAAACTCATATGATGATACCGGTAATGTGAAAACATTCAGAACACGCTGCACAAACGCCATAAGAATCTATAGCGTGCCGACGGGCGACTCATTCAATTTGTGGAGTCTTCATACACTGTGCGTAGTATCAGTATTGTTGCCAATAACAGGAGCGGTTTACATAATGTTTAAAAAGAAAGAAATTCGGAGATAATTATGCTGGGAGTAATAGTAAATACAATTGCTGTAATAATAGGCAGCACCATAGGTTTGTTCTGCAAAAAAGGTATTCCGGATAAGTATTCTGATGGGATAATGACGGGAATTGGTCTATGTACGGTTTATATAGGCATAAGTGGAAGCCTGAAGGGAGAAAATACCATAATACTTATTATCTCAATGGTAATCGGTGTTGCAATCGGTACTGCTCTGGATATAGATGGGGCGATAAACCGTATGGGGGCATATCTTGAAAACCGCTTTTCAAAGGAAGGTTCCGATGTTTCGATTGCACGTGGTTTCGTTACAGCAAGCTTGCTTTTCTGCATAGGTGCGATGACGGTTGTCGGTTCAATTAACGCCGGCTTGACAGGGGATAATGAAATGCTGTTTACAAAATCCATCCTCGACTTTATTTCATCGATTATGCTTTCAGTTAGTTTAGGAATAGGCGTATTGTTTTCTGCTGCATTTGTGTTTGTGTTCCAAGGCGCATTGGCTCTCTGTGCGGGCTTTCTCGCACCGATAATGTCGGATTCTGCTGTTAATGAACTGATTTGCGCCGGTTCCCTAATGATTCTTGCCTTGGGATTGAATATCATAGGAATAACAAAAATCAAGGTGGCAAATTATCTTCCGGCCCTGATAATTGCCCCTTTAATAATTAATCTTCTTCAACTGTTCTAAAATTACACCATAGTGCGATTGTGTTTAAGGCACTATGGTGTAATGTTCTTTCAGATATATATTTTTTCTACTCTTTCGGAAATGTCTGAAGTTAGCCCGCAACCTTCGTTGTCTCCAATCAGAAGTGCGATTTCCTGAGAGGGAAGGAGAATACCGTTCTCGTCATAACCGAAAAGAGTTACCTCATCTCCCGGCTGGCATTCTGTGCAGGTAACATCAATAATTGCCTGGTCCATAAAGCATGCCATAAGAGGACAACGCTTTCCACCAACGAGAACGGGGGCATTAACTTCTGCAAGCATAGGATTCAGACCGTCACCGTAACCTACACCGATTACGGCAAGGACTGAATCTTTTTTTAATCTGTTTTTAGCACCATAACCTATCGGTTCGCCTTCTTTGTATTCATACATACCGGTAATAAAGGTGCGCCAGGAGGCAGCCTCACGAATGTTACCGTCATAAACACCCGGGGCATCCATGTAAAGCCTGCGCCCTATCCGCACTGCATCAAGATTATACTGTGGAAAGCACTCAAAGCTGGCGGAGCTGGATATGTGTTTTGTTGGGAATTTGAAGCCCTCAGATTCAAGCCTTTCAATGCAATTGAGGAAGCAGTTGAATTGTTTTTCACATTCAATCGGATCTGATGAAGAGAAGTGAGAATAGATGCCGGTTACTGTGATTTCATTACTGGCGGATTTGAGTTCGCTGACTAGAGAATTGAGCTGTGCCGGGCTGATACCCGTTCTGTTTAGACCGGAATTGATTTCTACCTGTATGCTTGCTTTACCGTCAAGCTGAGGAATTAGCCCGAGTCGGGATATACTAAGCTCAAGCTCTGCATCAAGTGCATTGCGGATTAGGTGAGGTACAGGATTGCCCATAACAAGTATTTTCTTTTTAAATCCGTTTTCTCGCAGCATAAGGCCTTCGGATATATGGGCAACTGCAATCATTTCAATTTCCTCATACGAGGAAATAATCTTTCCCATGTTTACAAGACCGAGCTCATATGCATTATCCTTCAGAACTGGAATGAGGCTGCAGCCGGGCGAGAGCTCTTTGAGAAGCTGACGGATGTTGGCATTCAGTATGCTGTTATCAATAAGAAGATAAGAATTTTCTATCGTTTTCATGTATAAAACCAGCTAAAATTCATTTTTACATATTATATTCAAATATTTATTCATTTGCAATAGAATAATTGCAGAAAAATGCAGTAATAATATACAAATGTTGGCAATAACCATTGTTCTGATTTGTGGGTTATTACAGGTTGACATGAATAATTATTCAGTATATAATGCATAACATAAGAAATCCGTGAATAATATTCATGGATATAAATATTGAGGAGATATAAAATGAAAAAAATAGTAGCACTTTTACTTGCACTTGTTATGGTGTTTGCACTTTGCGCCTGCGGTTCCAAGAACGCCACTTCTTCAAAGACTCTTGTGGTAGGTACATCCGCAGACTACGCTCCCTATGAGTTTATGTACGCCGATGAAAAGGGCGATATGAAGTTCGGCGGTATCGATGTCCTTATCGTTGAATATCTGGCAGAGGCGATGGGCAAAGAAGTACAGATAGAGAATATGAGCTTTGACTATCTGCTGGTTGCTCTCTCCAAGGGCGACTATGATTGCGTTATTGCTGCTATGGAAGTGACCGACGAACGTAAGGAAGCTGCAGATTTCTCTGATCCCTACTACTGCAATCTCCCTGCAAAACTCCTTGTTAAGGCTGAAAATGCTGACCAGTACAAATCTCTTGCAGATTTTTCCGGCAAGGCTGTTGGCGCACAGACGGCTACCACAAAGGAAGACCTTGTTACTGAAAAGCTTCCCGATGCTAACCTTGTCTCTATCGTAAATGTCGATGATATCGTAAACCAGCTCGTTTACAACAAACTCGATGCATGCTGCCTCGATGGTGATGTTGCTATGGCAAAGGCTGCTGCAAACCCGGACCTGATGGTTCTGGATGTAGCAATAGAAGAAGAGCCGGCTCCATACTGCATAGCTGTTGCGAAGGGTGACCCGAAGGGAATTCTTCCTGCAATCAATGAAGCTATCGCAAAGATGAATGCTGCAAATGTCGTTGAAGGATTTGTTGAGCAGGCAACTGCAATTTATGATTCCGGTAATTTCGAGGAAGTTTCTGTTGATGCTCCTAACGCATAAAACTGTTTTTAAAATTCTCTCTTAATAAAGCAGAGCGTTGCCTCCTCATTGGGGGCAACGCCTTGCCGTTATAAAGGCAACATGAAAGGGTTTAAGTATGTGGTGGAGTAATCTTTTTACAAACATGAGTCCGGCGTCATTTTTCAATTTTTCGTTCCTTCCCAAATATCTGCCCTATTTTCTTCAGGGCGTTCTGTATACAATCCTGCTTGCGGTGGTTTCGGTTACCCTTGCAGTTATTCCGGCACTGTTGCTGGCTATTATGAGACTCAGCAAGAATAAACTGGTAAAGGGGCTGTCGGGAGCTTACATAGCAGTTTTCCGTTCCACTCCGCTTCTTGTACAGCTGAGTATAATATACTTCGGACTATTTGGAGCAATCAGTATCCCCAGAATCACAATTCTAGGCTTTATTGATATAAGCCGTTTTATTCCCGGCGTTGTGGCGCTTGCACTTAACAGCTCCGCTTATGTTGCAGAGATATTTAGGGCAGGCATTCTTGCGGTGGATATCGGGCAGACTGAAGCAGCCAGATCGTTGGGACTTTCCGCATGGTCAAGCATGAAACTTGTCGTCCTTCCGCAGGCGATAAAAAATGTTCTGCCTGCGCTTGCCAACGAAATAGTCACGATGGTTAAGGAATCTTCAATATGTTCAATGCTGGGAATGGTGGAAATCATGTTTGCAGCAAAAACGGTTGCTTCTTCCACATATATTTCTCTTGGACCCTATGTTGTAGCTGCACTTATTTATTTCTGTATCAACTATCCCGCGTCTAAAGGAATTGAAGCTATAGAAAGGAGAATGCGCCGTGGAGACAAGCAATGAAGTGATTATTTCAGTAAAGAATCTTGTTAAGGAGTATAACAACGGCGAAGTCAAGGCGCTTAATGACTGTAGCCTTGATGTCCACCGAGGAGAAGTTCTGGCAATAATCGGTCCATCCGGTTCAGGCAAATCTACCTTTCTCAGGTCTCTGAATATGCTTGAAGAGCCAACGTCAGGCTGTATATATTTCAATGGGGTTAATATAACTGATGAAAAGGTCGATATAGACCTTCACAGGCAGAAAATGGGTATGGTTTTCCAGCATTTTAACCTTTTTCCTCACAAAACTGTTTTACAGAACATCACAATGGCTCCTGTGCACCTTAAGCTTAAAACAAAGGCGGAGGCAGATAAAGTTGCGACTCAACTCCTTGAGAGAGTAGGCCTGCCGGATAAAGCGGATGAGTATCCGGCAATGCTTTCCGGAGGTCAGAAGCAGAGAATAGCTATTGTTCGTGCTCTTGCAATGGAACCGGATGTGATGCTGTTCGACGAGCCCACATCTGCTCTGGATCCCGAGATGGTTGGAGAAGTGCTGCAGGTTATGAAGGAACTTGCGCAGAACGGCATGACGATGGTTGTAGTTACCCACGAAATGGGGTTTGCGCGCGAGGTTGCGGACAGAGTAATTTTCATGGCTGACGGAAAGATTCTTGAACAGGGTACGCCTTCTGAAGTGTTCGACTCACCAAAGGATCCGCGTCTGCAGGATTTCCTTTCAAAAGTCCTTTGAAATAATACAAATACAACCGCTTCCAAACGGAAGCGGTTTTTTGGTATAGAACAGTGCCTGCTGCAAAGAGGTGTGAGATTGCAGCAGGCACTGCCTGTGATAGTACTCTTGGGGGAGAGAGAATACTTATTTGATTTCTATTGAACGGCTTACAGGAACATCCTCTGGAACCTTAGGGAGCTTCATAACGAGAACTCCATTGTCATACGAAGCTTCAATACCGTCCACGTTAATACCTTCAAGATCAAAGCTGCGGCTGTAAGAACCATAAAAACGCTCGCGTTTTACGAAATTCGGCTTATCTTCCTTTTCCTCAAGCTTGCGCTCTGCGGAAATTGTCAGACAGTTGTTTTCAATGTCAAGCTTAATATCTTCCTTGCTGAAGCCCGGAAGCTCTGCAACAAGCTCATAAGCGTCACCCTTGTCGATTACATCCGTTTTGAACGGGTTTACATTCATCTGACGCGCAGGTGCGCTGAAAAGGAATTCATCCATCTCACGGAACGGGTCGTAGGTCATTGCTCTGTTCATAGGACGGCCAAAAGGAATAAGTTCAAACATAATATATACCTCCAAATTTATTAACACATCAT
>R28__coassemble_522_pt1 | contig 15211 bp, 17 predicted proteins | sample R28__metabat2_high_PE_003 | metagenome-assembled genome bin R28
ATTTAACGCACTGCTTTTATGGAATATGTGGCTGCCCAGCCGGATAATACTTGCGCTGAAGAAAAACCTGCGTTTAGGAGACATTCAATTTCGTGTTCAACCGTGAGCGGGGTATCAAAATGATATAACTCATCATCGAAGATTCCCTGTTCTTTCCTAAGTTGTTCATACTCTGCACGGAACAGCTGTTCCTGTTCATTCGTTGCTGCAAAATAATCCGTCAGAATGAAGTATCCGTTTTCTTTCAGCGAGCCGTGAAGCTTCCTGTAAAGAGGAATCTTTTCGCCCGCCGTAAAATGATGAAGCGATTCCACAGACACTGCGGCGTCATAGTATCCGGGTTCAAACGGAATGTCTAAATATGAGCCTGTAACCAATCTGAGTTTTTTGTCTCCGTGCTTTTCCCTCAGCTTGTCAAGCATACCGGGAGCCAGATCAATTCCCGTAACCTCGGAAGACGCGTTTATTCTAAAATATTCATCCAGTTCCAGCCCGGTTCCGCATCCCAGATCAAGCAGTTTGCAATTTGGTTCTGCCGGAAGTTGCTCCGCTGTGAATCGCAGGAATTCAGGAGCAAATTCTATTTCATGCAACTGATGATCTTCATAGCAGGCCAGCCTGGCATCAAAGAATTCTCCCATTTTCTCAAGCGGTTTTTGCGTAAGCACAGTCTTACCATCTGTAATCGATATATCCATAATTGTCCTCGTGAATTCAAATTCCTAACACATAGGTACTCAATCTACATACTCAGATAACGTCTTTACTTCGCAGCCTTTGTCAGCGTAATAGGCCAGCATTTCATCCATCTTTTTAAGGTCGTAGCTTGTAACACAGTCAGAGATCACGTGGACCGTGTAACCGGCTTTTGTCATATTATAGCAGGTGGATTTAACGCAGGCGATCGCGGTGTGTCAAGGTGGGTCAACGTCAAAGTTGGTGAGATAATCTGAAATTTATTGCCCTAAGTATACAATCCATTGATCCAGGAATTTCATTTGTTCATCAGTATGAAACCAATGCTCGCCATTGTCCATCACTGTTAACTCAGCGCCTATGCTATCCGCGAATGTTTTGATTGTCTCCATAGACTGCATATTGTCAGCACCTCCATACAGGATAGAAGTTGGAACATTCCACTGAATTGGATGATTTCTAACCCATTGCAAATACTCCCACGACAAGACTTCTCCGAAGGAAGTTTCAATTAACCCTTGCCTTTCCAGATCTGCTTCCGTAACACCTGCCCACTGCATCATATTGGTAATAAGGTTTTCCATATTCACGATAGGTGAAATGAAGTATGCCTTTTCAATTTGTGCAATGGGGTTGGCATTCATTGCAAAATAAGCACCAATACTATTGGCAATCAATACTACGGATTTATATCTCCTACTGATATCATAGAAATACTCTGCAAATTCATTTTTAGCTTCCCATGGAGTTTGTGACTTGTAATCAAAACCGAGGACTTCACATTCCGCGAAGAACTTTTTATAGTGTTCAGCTTCACCGGCATTGCCACCTTTTCCATGAATATAAATCACTGCTGTTTTCGCCATATGCTTCTCCTTCCATATGTCACGGGGACGGGTTCCTTGACACATATGTACAAAATCCCGCAAATGCCCTAAAATAGGGTGAAAAGAGAAGAACCGCAATTCTATCAAAATTACGGTTCTTTTTTGGCGCAGAAGGAGGGATTTGAACCCTCGCGCGCTTTTGACACGCCTACTCCCTTAGCAGGGGAGCCCCTTCGGCCTCTTGGGTACTTCTGCACGCCGAATGCCGAATTATAGTAACATACAGCTTACGCAAAGTCAAGCCTAAATTCGGCAATTGCGTGCGTTTAACGGGATAAATTATTCTTCTGTTTCTGGAACAATTTCCGTCTCTGTGCTCTCCTCTGTTTCAACAGATTCTTCCGCAAGTGCTTCAAAATCCTCATCGGAGGGCAGTACCTCTTCGCCTTCGGGAATTTCTGCCATCATATCCTCATAATCGCAGAAATCAACGCACATATCCATGAAGTCCTCAAGCTCCTCGGCATTCAAAGCCTTCAGGAACTTACGGAATTTCTTTTCACTTTTATCGGAGACCTTTGTTCTGTACAGGCATCTGTCACCAAAATCTGTGAGGAAAACATTGCCGTCATCGCCGATGTCGATGTATTCATTTGCAACCGATTTGCTTATAAGCTTGTCAAGCTTTGAAGGACGGATGTCTAAGCAATCACACAGAGCATAGAAATCCGGCAAATCTCCGTCAGATTCCATCTCGCTAATAGCCTTCAGAAAAGCCTTCTCGTCCTTTGAAAGCTTCTTAGTGGGTGTCAGACCGAAGAACTCAATTGCTTCCTTAAGAAGTCTATCCCTTTCAACACCGTCGTCGACAATCTCGACTTCGATATCCGGCAGTTCTTCTCCGCTTTCCTGTGGAGCCTCTATTTCTTCCGACTCGGCATCTGCCACGGCCTCAATAATCTCATCCGTAGATTTGAGAATATAACCCTTAGCAAGCATTTCCCGAACCGCTCTGAATCCGTTGCTCTTCAGTTGTTCCTTCTTCTCATTGATTTTTGCCTGTTCCTCATCGTAGAGAATATCTGCTGCTATATCGCCTGTCTTGCTGAACTCAGAGCTCTTCTCATCCTCGGCATCATTGTAATCACTGATGCTCTCAATAAGAGCCTGGCGCATATTCATAGCTTCCTCAAGCTCAGAATCATCGATAGTCGGGTACTGGGGATCCATATCCTCAAGCGTGCTCAGGACGATTCTTGATACAACAAGCCTTGAATACCACTTATGGTCGGACGGAACCACATACCATGGGCTATCCTTTGTTGAAGTGGTGTTAATCATCTTCTCAAAGGCCTCCATGTACTCATCCCAATAGCCGCGCTCGCTGATGTCACCTGAAGATATCTTCCAGTTCTTCTTCGGGGTGTCAATACGTGAGACAAAGCGCCGTCCCTGCTCATCCTTGGAGACATTGAGGAAAATCTTTACGACTCTTGTTCCGGTGTTATAAAGGTACTTTTCAAAGTCCTTTATCTGCCCGTAGCGCTGGCGGATAATATCAACATCCGCGAGTCTGTCCGGGCGGGTCTGGTTCTTGTAGAGCTCGTGAACCTTACCAACAAGCACATCCTCATAATAGCTGCGGTTGAATATTGAAATATTGCCTCTTGCAGGGAGAGCACTCCAGAATCTCCACAGATAGTCGTGGCTGGACTCCTCGCTTGACGGAACCTTGAAGCAATACTCTTTTACGCCGTGGGGGCTGAGTGTACTGAAAACTGTTCTTATAACACCGTCCTTGCCTGCGGCGTCCATTGCCTGGAAGACGAAGATTACACCTTCCTTGCGCTCAGCATACAGCTTCTGCTGCAGCTTGTTGATCTGGCGGAGATTCTCGACGAATTCGTCAACCGCTTCCTCTCTATCGGAAAACTCTCCCTGATCCGCTGTATCGAACTTCGCGATGTTAAACTTTTTGCTGCCTGTATATCTGTATTTCTCCAATGTATTTGCCATTTTTTCAGACATTTTATATTCCTCCGTTAAAGTTGTAATAGTTACACTTCTAATAATATATTCATATCACAAATCGGTACAAAATAAAAGAATAATTTGCGATTTGACAATAATATATCTCTGTGATAGTTTAATTCATATAAAATTTGAAGCATTAGAGAAGGTTTGATATGGAAAAGATTTTCAGGCTTAAGGAAAACGGCAGCTCCCTGCGTACTGAAGTCATTGCGGGACTGAAGCTCTGCACAGGCAGAGCAAAGGACATTTCAGCACTAACCTGCATACTGTCTGTGCTGTTTATAATCAAGTTCTTCGTTGCGCTCTAATTCCGAAAAAAATTCCTGCATTTTTCCGCCTGTTCAGCAATATTTTTCTTGACAAACGGGAAAAACCAAGTATAATAATCCTTGCGTTTAGCGGGATTGTGTAGGGGTAGCACAGCGGACTCTGACTCCGTATGCGAGGGTTCAAATCCTTCTCCCGCTGCCATATACCGAAAGTTTGAAAAAACTTTCGGTTTTTCTTTTTCTATAACTATTCAGGCGGTTTATGAATACTGTGATTGTAATGCTGTTCTTAATGTGATTGTACCGGCAGCTTTGATACAATTCCGGTTTGTATGCTGAAGTCGCTTCTTTCCTTGATTCTGTCACGCATGGCGCGTTCGCTGCAGCCGGCATATTCCGCCATTGCCTTTACGGTAACTGGTGGGCTGAACATACATGCGTTATAGGCGGAGCTGACCGATGCCGCCCGCTCCTCCTTTGAGAGATTCTTGCGGTTCTTTGCCCGCATGGCCTCAAAGCTGCCCTCCGCCGCGGAGGTCGAGAGATTGCAGTTATCAACTATGTGTATGGGATACTTGAACCAGAAATTAACCGGCTGGAAGCTTTCAAATTCGCGGAGGCTGCCTTCAAGCCGCCAGGCCGTTGCATTTCCGTCGCGGATATTGTATTTAATGTCGTCACTCAGCTCCAGCTGAATCATGTCAAGCGCTGCGTCCGGATCCCTTGCAAAGACGCCGCTTCCCGAAGCTCTGTCCATAGCCTTCTTGGCGCCCTGAGCACCCTTGGAATGGTGATGGCAGTAGATGCACGCGGCTCCGGTTTCCATACATATCTTATCGAACTGATTACAGAAATATCCCATCTCGGAGGCGTTGTTTTCGTCTCCGGTAATTATTTTGTATATCGGGTCGATGATTATTACATCGGCCTTCAGGCGCTTTGCCCTTCTTATCACATCGTCGGCAAGCTCATCGAGGGGCTTTGCCTTACCTCTCAGGTTTACAATCGTAATGTTGCCGATGTTCTCGGGCTTTATGCCCGCAGCCTTATATATCTCCACAAACCGGTTGGGACAGGAAGCCGGGTCTATTTCCAGATTGATATACAGCACCCTGCTTTTCCTGCAGTGAAAGCCGAGCCAGTCCGTCCCTTCGGCAAAGGCAACCGCCAGCTCCATTAGCAGAAAGCTCTTTCCTGCCTTTGAACTGCCTGACAGGAGCATCTTATGCCCGCTGCGGAGAACTCCGGATATCAGCTCCTCAGGCAGATCGGGAGGATTGTCGAAAATATCCGAAAGGCGGACCTCGTCTCCATCGGCACAGCTTGTTTCCTCCTCTGCGGAGGCATACCATTCAACCCAGTCGGCCGCACCGAGCTTTGTGCCTATGAGAGACTGAAGCTTTCCGTTTCTCATTACCCCGGGCATACGGCTCAGTCTGCTGGGGTTTTTATTCTGCCTGTCTATACTCATACCCCTCTTTTCAAGATACGAGTACAGGAACTTTACCCTGCTGTTGTATTCGTGGAGATTCGGCGCGTCAATATGCACTATTGCATGCAGACTCTTTCCGCCGCTGTATACGAGTGCCGCAATGGGAAGATTGCTTTCGCGGAGAATTCTCTCCTGCTCGGCAAGCGGCATGTCATCGGATTCCACAAGCGCAAATCTGAGGGCAGTGATGTTGTCATTTCTGACGCCCTTTCCGTCTACCGGATTAAAGCGTATCCATGCTCCCGCCTTATCCTTAGTGTCTCCGATTGTGTACGCTATGTCCTCCGGGTGTTTTTCAAGAGACTGTATGAGCTCCCCGGCGGTTCTGCTGTAAACGCCCTTCTTAGGCATCCATTTGCCGTCTTCATCCTGCCACACATCCGTGCTCACATAGCTGACCGTCTCGTCCGGATTAAACAGGACCTCCAGATAGCTTCTAAGCTGTTCAGCCCCGGTTGAAAATGAACTGGTGGGAGTATATGTGCCGGTATATCTCCAGCCCCTGTCGGAAGCCAGCTTGTAAATACTTCCCGCTCTGACGGGGTTTGAGCACAGCGAATCGAATGTCTCCCATTTCCGTTCACATTCACCGCCATGGTATCTGCTGTCCTCCCTGCTCCAGCTGTCCCAGTCCTGCCAGGTAAAGCCCTCCGTGTGCAGGGCCATGCCCACTCTGAGCCACTCGTCGTAATCCAGGCTCGAGGCGGGGATATGCTCAAGTGCGTCGAGTACTTTGCTTCTGCTTTCAGTCAATTCTGCACCAACCGTTCTTTTCAAGCAGACATATCGTTTCGTGGGCCTTCTCTTTGCTCCACTCTCCAACGTGCGTGTAACCGTATCGTTCGAGCAGCAGTATCTGCTTCGGGGTTGACAGACCCAGTTCCCTGCGGTTCTTCAGCTTACTAATAATCAGGGATGCCATTCCGCGGTTCATTTCGGCTGTGCACTCTATGCCGCTGTTTTTTAGATAGGCGGTCTGTGACTCGGTTGGGGCTTTAAACTCCCAGGCGAAGGTCGGTATGTAGCACACGAGATCCTCTGATGAAATTGACAGTGCGAACTGTATGGGGTCAACGGATTTTGAGGCTTTCTTTCTCATCTGAGCCAGAGCGGAGGCCAGAGAGTTTTCTCTTTCCATAACGGTATCCCGCTCCGCCTTCTCCGCCTCATCCGAAAGGTCAAGGGGCGAGCTGCTGCCTGAGATTGCAGCTGAGATACGTTTATTTATATTTTCATCCCTGCTTATGAGAGATGCCGGCTTGCACAGGTCGTGCCGGTGGGTGTTCCAGAGAAAGTCCAGCAGGAGGAGATTATCCTTTCCCGGGAAGATTCTTGTCCCCCTGCCCACCATCTGCATGTACAGGCTTCTTATTTTCGTCGGTCTGAGGACCACAACGCAGTCCGTGCACGGACAGTCCCAGCCCTCGGTCAGTAGCATGGAATTGCATATTATGTCGTATTTGCCGCTTTCAAAGCCGCTGAGAATCTCACTGCGGTTTGTGCTTCTGCCGTCCACCTCAACCGCCTTCAATCCCCTTTTGTTAAGCATTTCAGCCAGCTTTACGGAGGTTGAAACGAGAGGAAGGAATATTACGGTTTTTCTTCCGCTGCAGAACTCTTTTATCCTGTCTGCAATCTGTTCAAGCATCGGGTCAAGGGCGCTGCCAAGTTCCTCTTCGCACAGGTCGCCTTTTGAGAGCGATACCCGGCTTATATCGATATCCAGAGGAATCATCATTGCCTTGATATTGCAGAGGTATCCGTCCCTTATTGCGGCGGCAAGCGGGTATTCATATGCGCAGGAATCAAAAAGCTCACCCAGGTTCTTCATATCTCCCCTGTCGGGAGTGGCTGTAACACCTAGAACCTTTGCGCCGTTAAAATGCTCAAGCACGGCTTTATATCCATTTGCCGGGCAGTGGTGGGCTTCATCCACTATTACGGTACCGAAATAGTCCGGGGGAAAAGCCAAAAGCCTTTTCGGCTTTGAGATTGTCTGCACGGATGCGATGGTCACCGCAAAGGGCGAGCCGAGCGAGTGTTCGGAGCCCCGTTCGAATACTGAGTCCAGACCGCAGGCGGCCTTCAGTTTGTCCCTCGCCTGCTCAAGGAGCTCCTCCCTGTGGGCGATGATCAGAACCCGCTCACCCTTATTCACGCAATGCTCCGCTATCGATGAAAACACTATGGTTTTTCCGGCTCCGGTCGGGAGGCAGAGCAGGGTTTTGCGCCTGCCGTTCTCCCATTCCGAAAGCACGGCATCCCTTGCCGCCCTCTGATATTCTCTGAGTTCAAGCATAAATCAGAATATGTCCTCATAAACTGAGGTGTCAGCCATATCCTCCGCAGAAATGGCCTCATCTACCCAACCGGGGCTCAGGCGCTGCTTTGTCTCCTCCATCCAAGCGGGAATTTCAGTGAAGTAAGCGGGGTCGTAATCGTAAAACTTCTCGACCTCGGGATAGGTTTCCACCTCCTCAAACTTTTTGAATGTTCTGTTGCGTATGTATACCCTGCAGAGGGAACCGGCAACTCTGCTCCAGTCCATGGTTAGCGGTTTGCCCGCCTCCTTCTGCCCGATTGAACGGAAGAACTGGCTTAGCTTCCACTCAAGCTTCTTATGAAGCAGCAGGGCTGACTTCATCTCGAAGGGACCGTCGGGCGAATCTACTGTGAGGCGTATTACCGCCTTGTTGCAGGAGGGGATTCTGTCGCTGCCTGCGAACCAGTCCCTGTCGTATCCCTCAACTATTGCGAGATAGCTCCCGTCGGGTATGCTGCGGATTTCCCGGCTGTCAACCTCTATGGAGTCTCCCCAGTCAATTGAGCCGGTATTGGTTCTTTCATCTGTCATACTGTTCATTTCCTTTCATATCAGCCGTGTTCAAACTCAAAGTATGTTATGCGGTCGAAATTCTTCTTTTTGGTTATATCAAAGGACTTTGGATTGTATTCATAATCGTAGTCATCGGGGTATGCCTCATCGGGAAGGCAGAAATAGTTCCCGTTGAGAGGGGAATTGAAGAATGCCATAAATCCCTTGTAGTCCCTGGACCTGATCAGCCCTGCGATATACATCGCCGTTATGTTGTTGCCGTGGCTATAGAAATAGTAAGTGAGGTTTCTGTTTTTCATGATGGTTTATCCTTTCAGAATAATTTGTGGTTTGATGCATCTACTCATATACGGACATTCATGCGGAATTTGGACACCCGTTTCCCGTAATTTTTTCGGGGAAGAATTCTTCAGCAAGAATTTTCCTCAGTTTTTCCGATTTTTTAATCACTGTTGTGTGGGAGGAATAGCCCATGCTCTTCGCAATTTCCCTTGAGGATTCGCCGTCCATCATTCTCTCAAGCATCTCTGCCCCGCCCTTGAACTCACGCTCGCTTCTTGCCAGGGCAGCTATATGCAGCTGTCTGTCCAGAACCACATCTTCAACATTCTTTGCCCTGCCGCTGAGCCTCGCCTGCTCCCAGGCCTCGTAATTGAGCCTGTTGCTTACGGATGCATCTTCATCCGAATCATCCGGGGATGTCAGTGCATCCAGGCTTTCATACTCGTCCCGGATTTTGTAGCTGCACGTATAGCAGTCTTCAATGCATTCAGCCCAGCGGTTTCCCGGACAGGCGCATCTTCCAGCCCTGTGTTCGGCCTTGAACCGCGCCCAAACCGGCCGATAGTACGCCCTGTATACCGCTTCGTTCACCTCCACCTTTTCCTTTGTCTCAGGAAGCCAGATGTAATAAATCTTTTCGTTTTCATGATTCATGTTGATTGAAAACACCTTTCTTGATAAAATGTACAGGAGACTTTTCCCTGTCATTAAGTAAAGTGGTGTTTCCACTGTTTATTTGCCTTGTTAATACTGTTAATTTGTTTAATTTGTTTAAAAATTATTATTTGGGAGACAATAAATGATTACTTCAGCTGATTTTCATCTGTCCGGTGGTATGTTCTTTATGCTTCTAACGGACTTTAAAAGAAATAACGAAGATAAAAATGCCTATACTATGACAAACCCCGAGGCTTTTGCCAGACTCATTCAGTGCATTCGCCCCCAATATAAGCCGGGCATAGGCAGGTCAGTTAATAGTGAAGTTTCTAAATATCGAAACTGCCAAAGGAACTCCGGTAGTATTTTCCCATTTAATGACCCGACTTTTCATTTGGAAGCAGAGAAAGCTCAAAAAGAAAAACACGGAGAAGCACTTGGAAGAATGTCACACTTTTTGAAGGAGTATCTGGATTTCACATCAGAAACCAAGTACACCCTTCTTGTAGCCGCTCTGCTGGACCTTATTGCCGTTGATGAAAATATTCCTGACGATGCCGTTTTTTATACGAACGTCAGGAATGAACCTATTACAAATGCAGAGCTGATAAGCAGCACAAACTTTAACCTTGTTTCATTTCTGCTTGGTGTGTGGCTCTATACAATACTTAATGTAAAAAGAAATGATATCGCTGAGGAAACCTTTAAAGCCTGCACAACAAAAGTTTACAGCAACTATATAAGGTTTAACGGGCGGCTTGGCGGACCGTTTATAGATAGAATCTATGTTGAACCGCCATCTGGCATAAACCATACTGACAGTAATCAGACGGAAGATGAGCAGATTCCTGAAAGCAGCAGATATATTCTGAAGCTGCAGGAAAAATACTCCCCGGTCGGCACACAAGATTTTGACGATATATATGTTCAAAGGAGCGTTGCGGAAGGGAATCTGCTGAGCAGGCTGTATTCAGGATTCATACCGGAGCATACACTTCTGCCGGAGGGAACCCGGGTTATTGTCAATGCCGGATCCGATACATTTCCGGTCAGAGGCGGCCATGTTCTGCTCTGCGCACCTTATGGAGCCGGTAAGACAACATTTCTGCGTCATCTGCTCCTTGATGCAGCAAAACTCAGTCTTGAGGCAGGCGTAATTCCCTTCCTCACCGACCTGAGCACTTTCGGACGCAACTGCATAAATCTTGAGTCTTATATTATGAAACGCATAGAACCTCTATGCGGGCAGGAATACGGCACTGAATTTGAGGAAATCCTTGAAAACGGAAAAGCCCTGATAATGCTTGACGGACTAGAAGAGATTTCGGACGGAGACGTCAAAACATTTCACAGGCTTCTGAATGACTTTATTGATAAATATCCCGGAAACCGCATAATAATCACCACAGACCTGAGTGCGGAAAATAAAGTTCCGGAAAGATTTTCCGTTTATACCCTTCTTCCCTTTGAGGAGGAGCAGAGCCTCAATTATGCTAAAAAGCTCGCCGCGGACGAAGAATCAGGCAGCAGCTTCGAAAAGCAGTTATTAAATCTGGCAAACAGCAGCTACAGATCCCTGACTGCTATGCCGCTTTATATCTCCGCTCTCTATGAGGTATATAGGCGTTCGGGAACCCTGAACCCCGAAACGCCGGAATTCTACCTGTCAATCATCCGCAGCTTCTCGGCAGGCAAGGAGTTTGTTTCTGGCCTGGAAGACGAGACATTTTTCAGATTCCTGGCTGAATTCAGCTTCAAGAATCTTGCTGAGGGATACACATCCTTCACGGAGGACCGGTTCAAAAAGAGCATTGCCGCAATGAAGACGCTTAAGAATACAGAAAGCTGCAGCTCACATGCTCTGGTGGCGGACCTATGCGGAACAACAGCTGTGATGCTGTCCGACGGAATGGAATACCGCTTCGTTCACCACGGTTTTCAGGAGTACTTCTCCGCACAGTACATCTCGGCTATGGATGACGGGCTGCTTTGGAAGGCAGTCGACGCTCTTGAGAATATACATGTCAGAAATAAGGACCTTGGTGCGGAGTGCCTTTCCATTCTCTACAACTCGGATTCCGGGAGAATCTGCCGCCGGGTGTTTGAACCCTTCCTACGTCCGTTCTGCAATGAATTTACGGAGGAGAATTTCGCACGGTATATAGAAAAGGTGCATCCAGCGCTCGAGAAATGCCGCGGGCTGTCATCCCCCGCATCAATGATTATGTCCGTAATAATGCAGAAAACCCCGAGCCTGCAAATGCATGCTCAGGGCTATACCTGCCATTATGCCGAGTGGGATGAGGACTGCGTGTATTATCAGGAATATAAGGATGTGTGCGGATACTATTCCGCTCTGAAAGATTTCCTTGCAAAAAATCCTGAAATCAACCTGTCGGATTTCTGATTGAGGAAATCCTCGGAACCCTCGTTTTCCTACGGGGGAATGGCTGGCTTTTAAGCCATTCCCTACGTAGGGAAACGGAAAATATATATATAAACAGATTTCCGTCATACACTAAAGCTTAATTCAAAGCATTTAATACCGAAAATATAACCTTGGGTTTTCCCAGGGTTTTTGTCTTTATCCCAAGTTATATTTACAAAATATCAAATATATGATATTATTCTATCATATTTGAGATAGGAGCCTGATAGTTATGAATATCCGTCCTTCAACGGCTTTACGAAACGAGTATCCTACAATATCAAAGCTTGCCCGCGCTACCGGTGAACCGATATATATTACTAACAAAGGCGAGGCAGATATCGTTATTCTGAGCACTGAGGCGTATGAGATGCGCGAAAAGGTCCTGAAACACAGGGCAGATATCTTAGAAGCTGAGTTGTCCAGAGTGTCGGGGGCAAAAACCTGCTCACTGGACGAGGTCAGAGATATCATGCGGGAGAGATTCCTGAATGCCTAAGTATAATGTAAGATTTCTTCCTGAGGCAGTATCTGATCTGGAAAAGATAGCCGACTATAATCTGATTATGGTCGGGAAGGCATCATCAGAAAGAATAGTATCAAAAATACTTGATGCCATTGAAATACTTTCAGATTATCCGAATGCGGGACCGGTTCACCCTGATGAGCTGCTGGGTCCTCTCGGGTACAGAAAGCTCGTGCTCACCGATATCTATGTTGCGGTATACAGAGTAATCTCCGATGAGGTTTTCATCTACCGCATAGTAAACGGTAAAACCGACTATCCCAAGCTGATATAATCTTCCATATTAAAACAGCAGCGACCGCCGCTCTGATGCAAAGTTCGGCAGTCGCTGCTTATTCTTTTCAGGGAGTTAGTGTGTCACGGGGACGGGTTCCTTGACACACCTATGCCCTCTGGACAATTCCCCGGTTAATGCCGGTCAGACGCTCAATCTGACGCACAGTGAGCCCCGCAGCTTTCAACTTCCGCAGAGCGGTATCCCTTAGGCTCGCTTTTATACCGTTCCTGGAACAATGTGCCCGTGCGTTCATACTTAGTTTTCTTGCACTGCGTGCCATTTTCATCACCCATAACCATCATATCAGAAAGCAGCAAACGTGTCACGGAACCCGTCCCCTTGACACGTACGTCCCCTTGACACGTACTTTCACATGATTCGATATCCGGATTTGACAATATTCATAGCCCATATCCAGAATTCTTCCTCCGGCTTTTCAACTCTAGTGCTGTTTTCTATTTCGTGAAAAGCCAGTATTTTGTTTTCTTCGTCTATCCAAGCCACTTTATATTCCGTTTGCATCACATCGCCTTCCTCACTCGACGTCAGGCATTACTTTTTATCCGTGCGATTTCTCTGAATGCGAATGAGATTAAACAGATTGGCCAGGAAAATGGCCGCAAGGGCGGAGTTCAGCGCCCAATAATCCTTTGTCTCACCGAATATGGAAACCAACAAAAGAATCAGCCCGCCGATGGCAAGGGCTACGCAGGCAATCGCCATAACTGTGTTGTTTGTTTTCTTATCCATTATTTTTCCTCCTTCTGCGTATTGGCATAGTTGATAACTGCGTTGGAAACTCCCAACACAAGCCAGACTGTACCGCTGGATTGATTTCCGTCCAGCATCTCCATAATGGCAACAAAAAGAAAGCACACCGCGGGAGACCAGCACAGCCCCTTAAAGAATTTGCTTATTTCCTTTCCGTCTTCCTTTGCTTTTACCGCTACGCAGGAACATGCCGTAAACAGTCCGATGGCAACCCACGGCAACGCGCTTCGTAAAATATCAAAAATAGCTTTCATTTTATCCTCCATTCAACATCCAACAGCTTAACTACTGTGTCTTTACTCTACATATATTGATTTCTTCGATAATTAGTTTGAGATATGCTTTATCGGTCCAGTCACATTTGCTTTCTCCAGCAGCCATCAATGCTGCTTCCCAGACTTCATAGTCGGCAGGGTCCTTCTTAGCAACTGCTTTTCGCAGCATTTTACAAAGATTTCTGTCAACAAGGTTCATGGCTTCCATATCCCATGCCCCACGACAGTAATAGAACGGAATGTCAAGGAGCTTGTCTTTCATATTGTGTTTTCTGATCTCTTCAAAGGCTTTCTCTTCGTATGGTGAAGCACCAACACAAAAGACTATTATTTTCTTATCGCCCAGCTGATTGATATTCTTTTTAAGAAAATCCAAACCGGCAACACCTGATGCGTATATTCCACCCCCCAGTATAAGCACATCATATTCCTTCACATCAGATACACTGACTTTACTGTTTTCCCTGATTTCAAACCCAGTCTCCTCAGACAGCCACTGTGCATATCTTTTTGTTGCACCATATTTAGACTTGTATAGAATAATTCCCTTCATAAAACTCTACCTCTCCATTTTATCGAAGCTCGTCGTCCGGACGCGAGTTTGACTTACTTCCGTTCGTTAGTTTATGTGGCAGAAAATTTGTGCGGCTATCTCTAAATACAGCCGCACCGATGGGCGGTTATTTCCCGTATACTCTGAAAAACTGCTTAATATGTCTGTCCATCAATTCCATGGCTTCCGCTTCGCGTTCCGGCTCTCTGTCGCAGAGGTTTGTCCACATGGAAATCGGCCAGGCAAACTGCGCCGCCATGATTTCTGGGTCATCCTCTCGCAGAATTCCCTCCCTAATCAGAAACCGTATCAGCCCGGTATTGTATCGCAAAATATCTTCATAGCTGTGCTTTGTCTGTATTTTCCTTAGGCTTTCATTCTGGAACTGCTCAATGGTAAGCATTTTTCTAACCTTACTGATTCTCGGGTCATGAATAATGTAGCGAATTTGCCCTTTGACCATATCTACGATTGCTTCCATCGTCATTCCTTTTTTATCCGCCGTGAATGCAGGGTTGTCCCAGTCTGCTCGTACAAAAATAGAGTGCTGATCAAATTCTTTGGTCAGCTCATCTACCAGAGTGTCCAAAATATCCTGCTTGCTGGCAAAGTGGCTGTAAAGAGACGCCTTGCGAAGCCCCACGGCATCAGCGATCTGCGCGATACTGGTCGCCTCAAAGCCGTTGACCGAGAATAAGTCCAAAGAGGCGGCGAGAATTTGCTCTTTTGTATTTCCTTTTTCCATGAATTAAACCTCCTGAAACTTATAGCTTACTTACGATTCTAATGATACAACAGCATCCAAGATAATTCGGTTGACCTCTTCTGGCCTGTCATCGTTGAAATTATGCGCTGCCCCCCTTTATTGTGATAAAGGGGTATCCTGTGAGATTTACCATGTTTTCTCTTGAAGCTTCTCAAAAGCGACAGTCTTTGCCGTTTTCCTGTTTCCAGTTCCATAATGGGGTATATTTGCTCATAAACGATTTCTTTTGCTTCATAAGCATCCAGCAGGGCAGAATTATAACAGACTACCGTTCGTTAGTCAATGGTAAATTCATGTTCTCCAACTTTCTTCTAAAACCCCGACTTCAACTAAAAACAATTGCGACATTGTTTAGTCTTTACAAACCGCTCAAAATACATATATGTCTATGTCATGGGGACGGGTTCCTTGACACGTACTATACCCCCATCATTCCACCAGATCGTTCACATCGTAGTAGTACAGCGTGTAATCGTCATAATCGTCAATATAGTCAAGTGTATACAGCAGCATCACGCTTCC
>R28__coassemble_530_pt1 | contig 15038 bp, 12 predicted proteins | sample R28__metabat2_high_PE_003 | metagenome-assembled genome bin R28
CATTGCATTTAATGACAAATTATGATAATATTCTGATAGAATGATACAGGAGGTGTGTATAGGATGATTAATATCAGACCGGTATCGGATTTAAGAAACAAGTATTCCGAAATTGAAAGCCTTGTAATCGAAAGTAATAAGCCCGTATATCTGACAAAAAACGGATATGGCACCATGGTTCTGCTGAGTCTGCAGCAGTACTCCGCATTAACGGATGATATTGAGGCAAAGCTTGATGAAGCAGATTATCTCGCTGCAAATAACCCCTTCAGATACACTCACGACGAGGTGTTTTCTGCAGTTAGGGAGCGCATAAATGCTAAATGATATATACAAAGTTACTTATCTCAGTTCCTTTGCTGATGACCTGAACCAGATTGCTGATTATATTTCTGAAGTGCTCGGCAATCCGATAGCGGCTTCCGCTTTTGTTGATTCGGTTGAGCAGGCTATATTGGAGCGGCAGACCTGTGCTTCAGCATTTGCACCGTATCCGTCAAAGAAAAAGAGGATAAACCCATATTATTATATTCCTGTTGGTAATTACCTTATATTCTATGTTCTGATTAATGATGTGATGGAAGTGCGCCGTATTATTTACGGAGCAAGGAATATGGATACTGAACTATAATTTCTAATGTTCTGCCCCTCCACTGGAGGGGCTATACTTTTTACCGCCGGCGGGGAGAGAATTGGCTTGCAAATTTGCCTTGTTGTTAGTAAAATTGATAAAACGAAAAATTATAAGTATAAGGACATGAAGCGTATGAGAAATAACAGTGTGAAGAAGTTTGCGGCGCTGCTGCTTGCCGTAGTTTTGATATTTGCAATAGCGGTTTGCGGAAAAATGGCCGCGCCGGCTGCTGCATCTAAGGAAACGGCATCCCAGGAGGCGGCATCCCAGGAGGCGGCATCCCAGAAAACCGCGTCCGCGGAGGCGGGGCAGAGTGCAACGGCGAAAGCGCCTTCGGATGAAATCGTTATACTCTACACCAACGACGTGCACTGCGGAGTTTCGGACAATATCGGCTATACCGGGCTTGTGGAGGTTAAGAACGCGCTGGAGGCCGCCGGCAGGCGTGTGCTTATGGTGGACTCCGGGGATTACATCCAGGGTGACACCATAGGCATCATAAACAGCGGCAGTTACCTCGTGGATATCATGAACGAATGCGGCTACACGCTCGCCACGATAGGAAACCACGAGTTCGACTACGGTGTGGAGAATCTCCTTATGTTAAAGGAACAGGCAAAATTCCCGGTTATCTGCTGCAACTTTACGGACCTGGACGGCAATCTCCTCTTTGACCCCTACGAGATCATTGAGGTCAACGGGGTGAAGCTGGCGTTCATCGGCGTCGTGACACCGACAGCGCTGACGACAACGAATCCCATCCACTTCAAGGACGAGGACGGGAACTTCAAATACGACTTCAAGCAGGGGGAGGACGGAACGGCCTTTTACGACTGCGTGCAGAAGTATGTTAACGAGGTAAGGCAGCAGGGTGCGGATTATGTTATAGTTCTCGGGCACCTGGGCAACGAGGAGTTTTCGAAGCCCTTCATGAGCGCGGACCTGATAGAGAACACCAGCGGAATTGGCATCCTGCTTGACGGCCACTCCCATGTGGTGATGGAGAGGGAGAATGTGCGGAACAAGGACGGAGTTCCCGTTCCCGTCACCCAGACAGGCACGAAGCTCAAATACATAGGCATGTGCACCATCGGCTCAGACGGAAGCATCTCCACAAAGCTGATTTCAGATAACGGAATCAATTCCTTCATCGCGGATATCCGCAAGAGCTTTGAGGATGAGCTGAGCAAGGTTGTGGCCCACACGGATAATGACCTCGTGATAACCGACCCGGCAACGGGCAAGCGTCTGGTAAGAAGCGGCGAGACCAATCTGGGAGACCTGATTACAGACGCATTCAGAACCGTTTCCGATACAGATATATGCCTGATAGGCGGCGGCGCCATCCGCGTGGATCTCAAGGCCGGCGATATAAGCTACGGTGACCTGCTCAAGGTGCAGCCCTTCCAGAACCCCAGCTGTGTGATTGAGGCGACCGGGCAGCAGATTGCGGACGCGCTTGAGTACAGCTACTGCAATCTGCCGGCTGAGGGCTATTTCCTGCAGGTCTCGGGCCTGAGCTGCACGGTTGACGTCAGCGTTGAGCCAAGCATTGAGTACGATGAGAACAACATGCTCAAATCCATCGGAGAGACCCGCCGCGTAAAGGATATAATGATAGGGGACGAGCCCCTGGACCCCGAGCGGACCTACACAGTCGCCTCCATAGAGTTCCTGCTCCTGAACAACGGAGACGGCTTTACCTGCTTCGACGGGGCTAAAGTGATTTCCAAAAACGGCCCTCTGGATATTGAGATCACCATAGACTATTTAACAGACCATCTGAACGGAGTGATAGGCGAAGAGTACTCCAACCCCTACGGCAGCGGAAGAATAAACATCATCAACGGATAATAAGGCAGAACCGCATAAACTTTGAGACCGGTGTTTACCACCGGTCTCAGTTATATTCATTTGGACTTCTTTTCGGTCAGAGGGGAGATGAGCCTGTACAGGAATCCGAGGGACTCCTCCATCGTGTATTTGTCGCGCTCGGTAATCACAAGCTGGAAGAATACGGCGGACACTGAGGAAAACAGCATCTCCACTTCCTTTTTCTTTGTCCTGGGATACTTTGCCTTCCAGGAGTCTATGAACAGCTCATGGGAGACTTCAATCATCTTCTCCTTCAGACGGCCACCCGTGCTCCCGTTCGCATAGGCCTCGGTGAGGTCGGAATACCTGTCGAACAGGTCTATTATCTTCTCCGCAACCTCCCGGCTGAACAGATCCTCAGAATTCCCGAGTATCTCACGGAACTCCTTTATCTCCTCATTCTCAAGCTGGTCAATCACATCAAAGCAGTCCTTGTAGTGCTTGTAGAATGTGGTGCGGTTCAGATTCGCAAGCTGGCAGACCTCCTTTACGGTCACGTCCTTGATGGAACCCGTTCTCTTAAGGCAATCGAAGAGCGCCTCGCGAATTACTTTTTTGGTGTAGATAACCCTTATGTCCGTTTTTCTCATACTGCCACCCTCTTTATTATTGACCAACCGCGGCCTGTCCGGCTGCTGCCGTGCCGCTACTTGGGCTTATATAATAACACATTTGCAGAATTAGGGCAAGTGTCGAAAAAAATAACATGTGCTGACTTAATATATGCTGAAATCTGCCTTTTCTTATAAAAAAAGTTTATATTTAACTTGACATAGCATATAAAGTAAGTTTATATTTGTCTTGACAATATATATATATATATATATACTGTGTGATGTGGTTTTTTGCGGGAATTGGAGGTTTTTATGTTCACACCGGACAGCGACAGGGTCTATATCGTTCATGTGCATTATCAGCGCGGTGAGTCACCCTTTGAAACAGTCGCCTATGGCGATAAGCTGGATGAGGTCATCGGTGACCTCCGGTACAAATACATGTTCTTCAACAAGATTGTAATCTACGATGCAAAAACCAAGGAAGCAGTCGACGTCATAAGGGCGTAAGTCGTAAGACGTAAGACGAAATTAATAAGAAAGATTCAAAGCCACCCCGGTGGCTTTTTTCTTTTACCCTCAAAGTATGCGCTATGTACTAATCCTTGACAATAACGATTAGAGAAGATATAATAACAACGTAAAACAAACAAATAATACGTGATAAATATATCAAAAGGCGAAAATATGACTTATAAGGATTTCATAAAAAGCATTATATTGGGTTATGAATACTGTGTTCCTATATATACAAGCAAGCTGACGCAGAGCATGGAAGAAGAATTCCGGCTTCCCGTAAAGGAAGCTGCTGCCGCTGTTTCCGTAGCCGTGAAACGACTGATGGACAGCAAAGAGATTGAGGATCTTCGATTTTTTCAAAAGGGTATCTATTACCGTGCAAAGATGACACCTTTCGGTGAAACCGGCATAAATAAGGATAAGCTTATCTCAGATAAGTATCTTGCCGGGGATAACGGCTATGAAACAGGGCTTTCACTCCTGCATCATATGGGTCTGACTACACAAATTCCGGCACAGAGAGTTTTCGCTAGTAATAGGGCGGCTAGCTGTATTCGGGCGGACGAAGCTCTGGGTATCTTCATTTGTCCTCCAAAGGTAAAAATCAATGCGGAGAATAAGCCGTATTTACAGGTGCTTGATGCAATTGACGCGATGGAAAAGGCTCCCGTGGACGCAGAACGTCCCTACAATCTGATTGCGAATCATATTAAGAATAGGAGACTGGATTACGGCGAACTTCTGTCCATTGCCGGAAAATATTATAACAGAAACACCGTATTTACACTGGCGCAGATTGCCGGAGAAAGGGACTGAAATGAATCTGCATTTGGATGATGACGCTTTTAGCGTGCTGATAGAGGATATCCACAACAAAACAGGATACCGCAGTGATGTAATCGAAAAAGATTATTACGTGGTACTCATTTTGAAGGAACTGTCAGAAAAACAGGCCTCCGGTCTTCCGGCCTATTTCAAGGGCGGTACGGCATTGTATAAGGCACTAAAAACAACAAACCGTTTTTCGGAGGATATTGACCTTTCGGTGGATACGCGCGAATGCAGTAGAACGCAGAACGATAAAAGGCTGGAAGCTGCAACAAAAAAGTACATTACACTGCAGCGGGATATCAATCTGGGGAAGACAAACCGAAGCGAGGTCATTTCTGTATATCGCTATGACCCGATGACTGCCTATGATGCAGACGATGCTTTGCAGCGTTTTGGGCTTTTGAAGATTGAAGCAACATCTTTCACCATAAGCGAGCCGGTGGAGAGTATGGAAATTGCACCTATGCTCTATGACCTTGCTGCGAACGAACAGAAAGCAATTCTGGAAACGCGTTACGATGTCAGACCGTTTTCAATCCTGACAATTTCAATGGAGCGTATCTTCATCGACAAGCTGTTTGCTGCGGAGAGCTATATGCGGAAGTCAGATAACCCACATCGGGCATTTGAAGCTGCCAAGCACATCTACGATATTGCTATCATGGAACAGCATCCAAAGGTTGTTTCTCTTCTCTCTGATGTTGAAAAGGTGAAGCAACTTTTGGATATTCGTATGTCAGAAGAAAAGAATCGACTGGATGGAATTCCTGGTATTCTTCCTAATATGTTCACATTATTTGACGATGCGGTGAATTGTGCAGCTGTTCGAGACGCCTATGAGATTATGCAACGGCAGTATGTATTACGAGAAACAGACCGCATTGCGTTTGAAGCCGCATGTGAGAGTTTAAAGCGGCTGCAGGTAAAGCTGCTTCAAAATTCAGCTTGGAGTAACTACGAGCCGTAAAACAATGTCTCAGAATATTGAATCATTGCCTTATATCTTGATTTCGATGCTGATGCAGCCGCAAGGCTGCATTTTTATATCCGGGTACCTCGTACTGACTGCATACTGTAGCGTATGCCGACAGCATTGTACGTCGTTCTTACGTGAGAGAGGGCATACTTTATGGGTTGGTTGTGGTCTTCAGTCTTTTCGGATTCGCCCAACTGCAGAGCTTTTCCTGCATTTATCTGCTATCCCTCCACCGCTTACGCGGTCCCGCCTATCCACTCTTGCTCCAGCCATTTTTCTGCGCCGCTGACAAGCATCGGCTTAAAAAATGGGGAGCGGCGAGAAATTCCGAAATTGCTGAATCTGCCCCCGGCAGCGCAATTCCGCAATTCCTCTAGGCGAGGGAGGCATGAGATGCCTGAGATTTGCATGGCAGCTGGTATCCCGCTGCTAAGCTGAACCCACACACCTACAAAGCACGCCTCGGAAACGATAGAACGAGGTAAGCAGCTGTCGCGTGCGCTATGCACAATGGTAGAACGAGGTAATATACATAACTGCGTACTGCACTATGTTGGTACGAGCTACTCTGCAAATCCTCCACCAGACAAAGCACGCCTCGGAAATGCTAGTACGAGGTAGGCTTATTAACTCAAATCAGAGCCCAACGAAGTGGGCGTAGGTCTGATTTGAAGAGGAGGAGGAGTGGAGCGAACGATACGTAACTTCCGACGGCGTGCGTCAATTTTTTTCTTTTCAAACCGCGGGATTTATAGTACAATCAAACAATAGTATTAATGTTATATTGGGAGAATGTAAGCATTTTTTGGAGGGCGGTTTATGAGCAAGTGGGAGGAATTTAAAAGAAAGGCGGCATTCCTTGCGGCCTTCGTCATATTGCTGTCCTCATTTGCCTCAACTCCGCTGAGCGCAGAGGCGGCGGGGAGCGATATATCGGAAACCGTTGTCATCGGCTATTACTCCGAGCCCAACCTGATGGACGGTGCTGCCGACGGCGAGCTGAAGTCCGGTTACTGCTACGATTATATCCAGGAGATAGCCTCCCACGCAGGCTTCCGCTACGAGTATGTGTATGGCAGCTTCTCGGAGCTGTACCACAAGCTCGTCAACGGCGAAATCGATGCGCTGTCCTACGTCTCAAGGGATGCCGAAAGGGAGAAGGAGATTCTCTATCCCGAGCACGAAATGGGCTTCGAGGCATTTTTCGTCGCCGCCAAGGACGACATCAAAATATCCCCGGACCTCTCTGAATTCGAGGGCAAGAGGGTAGGAACAAACAAAGACGCCCTCCATGTAAAGGTCTTCAACAGAATAACTGAGGAAAAGGGCGTCACATTCGAGTGGGTAAATTTCACCACGCCCGAGGAGAGATGGGCGGCCCTGGACAACGGCGATGTTGATTTCACCATAGAGTCGGACCTGGTCTTCCCGGACTGTGACATCAAGAATGTCTACACCTTTGACGAGCTCCAGCCCTTCTACATATCCGTGGCCATGGGCAGGGAGGACTTGCTTGAAAAGATAAACACCGCGCATTCGGAGATCATTTCCGAAAACCCGGCATTCCTGAGCCAGCTGGAGACGAAGTACTTCAAAACCAACCCCTGGTTCAAAACAATCCCCGAGCAGGGGAGGAACTGGCTTGCAAACCACGATTCAATCTGCATCGGAGCCTACAATAGGGACAAGCCCTTCGCCTACGAGGAGGACGGAGAATTTCTGGGCACGGCGCCGGATTACACCCGCATCATGTTCGATGCCCTGGGTATCGACCTTACGGTTGAATGGAAGTTCTACGACGGTAAGGCTGAGGCGCTTGAAGCGCTGAAATCAGGCGAAATCGACGCCATCAACCCCTATTACCACAACTATTCCCTGGCCGAGAGCGACGGCGTAATCATATCCAACGAGGTTATGGACGTGGATATGAGCATGCTCTACAGGGGCATCTACACCGACGAAACCATCGGCGTCATTGCAACGCCGAATACCAGGCTGGGCGAGATATATAACCGTGAGAACCACCCAAAATCAACGATTATCGGCTGTGCCAACATCCCGGAGTGCATTGATAAGCTCCTCAGCGCTGAGGCCACCTGCGTTATCGCGAACTCGGGCGCCCTGCGCACCGCCGCGGAGAGCTACGATGCGAATTTCGTAATCAGGTCCCTGAGCAGCAAATGCCACGTCTGCTTTGCAACCCTGCCTGAGAATGCCGGCCTTATCTCTGTCATCAACAAGGCGGCGCCCTATGTGACGAACGAGGACCTCAACGAGATTGAGAACCGCTATGCGATAAACGATTTGAGCACCGCCGTCAGCTTAAAGAAGGCTCTGAAGCAGAACATGACCGTAATACTGACGGGGCTGCTGGCACTGCTTCTTATCGTCGGCGCTGTGATTTTCCACAACCTCAGGCGAAAGAACGAGCTGGAGAAGACCTACTCCAAAAACATGGAGGAGGCAAAGGCGGAGGCGGACTCCGCAAACAGGGCAAAGACCTCGTTCCTCTTCAACATGAGCCATGATATCCGCACACCGATGAACGCCATCTCGGGCTACACCAGAATGGCGAAGAAGAACATACACGACACGGCCGCGGTTGAGCAGTATCTCGACAAGATTGACGTTTCGGGGCAGCAGCTGCTGGCTCTGATAAACCAGGTCCTTGAGATGTCCAGAATCGAATCCGGCAAGGTGATGCTCGATGAGGAGCCCCAGGACATAGTTGAGAAGGCCTATTTAATGCAGACCGTGGCGGGCGCCGACCTCACGCATAAGGGTCTGGAATTCACAACAAATGTGAAGAACATCCGCCACAGGCACATACTGGCCGACGATAGCAGAATGGCCCAGATTATCACGAATATCGTGGGCAACGCCATCAAGTACACCCCCGAGGGTGGCAGGATAGACTACACGGTTGAAGAGCTGCCCTGCGACAGGGAGGGCTACGGACTGTACCGCTTCACGGTTGCCGATACTGGAATCGGAATGAGCGAGGAGTACCTGGAGCATCTATTCGACGAGTTTACCCGCGAGAAGAACTCCACGGTCAGCCAGATTCAGGGCACAGGCCTTGGCATGTCCATAGTCAAAAAGCTCGTAGATCTCATGGGCGGCACAATTGACGTGGAGTCGAAAAAGGGCGTAGGCACCACGATTTCCGTCACGATGCCGCTGAAGCTTGACGAGAGCGCCGATGACCGCGCGGCAGAGGAACACACCCCCGCGGATATCTGCTTCGAGGGCAAAAAGCTCCTCCTTGTGGAGGACAACGAGATGAACCGCGAGATTGCAATAGATATCCTCGAGGAGGCGGGCTTCGTTGTTGAGTCTGCCGAGGACGGCGACATCGCGGTGGAGAAGGTCAGCGAATACATCGCAGAAGGGGAGCCCTATCACTTCGACGCCGTGCTCATGGACATCCAGATGCCCAGAATGAACGGCTACGAGGCCACGAAGGCCATCCGCAACCTGTCCGACCCGAACCACACGCATCTTCCGATTATTGCATTGAGCGCCAACGCCTTCGAGGAGGACAAGCAGAAATCCCTCTCCGCCGGCATGGACGACCACATAAGCAAGCCGATAGATATCCAGAAGCTGAAAGAAACCCTGGCGAAGTATCTGTAAGACATTCATACCGTCCCACCCGGGGCGGTATTTTTACGCTATATACCTCGTACTGACTGCATTCATAACGCACGCGACCACTGCTTTCCTCGTACTAGCATTTCCGAGGCGTGCTTTGTCTGGTGGTAGGTTCTGCTTGGCAGCAGGATACATACTGCTCTGCTTGTCGTACGTGCGTCTGCGGACGCAGGCTGTATCCCCCAGTCAGCTTCGCTGACAGCCCCATCTAGGCGAGGGGGCCATGAGATGGGCAGTTGGTTAGGTGCAGAAAGCGACACTTCCACCTCCCAAGACAAAGTATGCCCTCTCTCACGTAAGTTCGACGTACAATGTCGTCGGCATACGCAATGTACAACGTCCAAACGAGTGCCTGGCTTCGGTGTTTATAATCAACATAGCGCTCTGCGTGGCGGTATTTTTATATATTACTCGTAATAACCATTGCAAAAGTAATACGATAGATATATAATATATGCAAATGTATTACAAAAGGAGGAATTCTATATGGCTTTAGCTACAATAACCAGCAGAGTGGATGCTTCTGATAAAGCGAAATTTGATACTTTCTGTAAAGATATGGGGCTGAATTCTTCAACCGCTATTAATATGTTTATTAAGGCTGTCCTGCGTGAAGGCTGTATTCCGTTTTCGTTAGGCTACGACAGACCAAATGAAACCACTGTGAATGCAATAAAAGAAGCGGAAGAGATGGAGCTCCACCCGGAGAATTACAAGTCGTTTTCCAGTATTGATGAGCTGATGGAGGACCTCATGGGATGAAGTACGAGATTAGAAGAACCTCGCAGTTTAAGAAAGATTTCGAAGCAATAAGAAAACGCGGGCTTGATATTACTGAGTTTACTGCAGTGCTTGAATACCTCGTAAATGGAGAAACGATTCCGGAAAAATACAGGGATCATCCCCTGAGAAATACAAAGGAATATAAGAACTGCCGGGAATTGCATATTGAGCCTGACTGGCTTCTGGTATACAAATACTCGAACGATAATGTAATTCTATATCTAATCCGCACAGGTTCGCACAGCGACCTGTTCTGAACTGCGGATATCGAAATACATAACACGGATGTATTTTCCCATAAAAAATCATTGACTTTTTCGCCAAAAAGCATACAATCATCAGGTTCCCCGGAGGTGATTGTTCTTGGCTAAAATCCGTTCGTTTATAAAGCAGGAGATTGTGCTGTGCATATCTTTCCTTGCGGCACTGGTCAGCTGCTTTTTTGTTCCCCCTGATGAGGGCTATCTTGACTACTGCGACCTGCGCACCCTGGCTCTGCTCTTCAGCCTTATGGTTGTTGTTGCAGAAATGCGCAAGGCGGGCACTTTCGCAAGACTTGCCCACGTGCTCTGCGCCCGGACGGGCAGCACGCGTCTGCTGGCAGTGATTCTGGTGTTTCTCAGCTTCTTCACAGCCATGTTTATCACAAACGATGTGGCCCTGCTAACTTTTGTGCCCTTCACCGTTGCGGTTCTCGGCCTGGCAAAGCAGGAGAAATATCTCATCCGCATTGTGGTGCTCCAGACCGCCGCAGCCAATCTCGGCAGCATGCTCACCCCCGTGGGCAATCCGCAGAACATTTTCATCCAGTCTTATTACAATCTGAGCACCGCGGAATTTCTCCGCATCACGGGCCCAGTATGGCTCGCATCTCTTGTTCTGCTCGGCCTGCTCTGCCTGACCGTAAGGAAGGAAGCCATCAGCGTCTTCCTCGGAGAACAGCCGATTCTGCACCCGAAAAAGCTCTGGCTCGGACTTTCGCTTTTCGCGGTCTGCCTGCTCACCGTGCTCCGCATACTGCCGTGGCCGGTAATGCTCGGCGTGGTTACAGTCACTCTTCTGATACTGGACCGCCGCACCTTAAGGGAGGCAGACGGCTATCTGCTCCTCACCTTCGTGTGCTTTTTCGTGTTCTCGGGAAACCTTGCCCGCATGGACGCGGTAAACAGCTTCATCCGCAGCATACTTATGGGCAGGGAATACCTTGTGAGCCTTGCGGCTAGCCAGGTTATTTCAAACGTACCCTCCGCACTGCTCCTGTCCGGCTTTACGGACAACTACCGGGCTCTGCTGCTTGGCGTGAACGTGGGCGGACTGGGCACTCCGGTAGCAAGCCTTGCAAGCCTCATCAGCCTCAAGCTCTATTCACATTCGGAGTCGGCCTCCACAGCGCGCTTCCTCGGTGAGTTTACGCTTGTGAACGTCCTTCTTCTAGTGCTTTTGAGTGTTCTTGTCATGGTAATAATGTAATTCTAAATCCGCTTACAAAAGTGATCAGCATTTTTATACCTTGAACCTCGAGCTTGGTGCCCGCATAGCGTATGCCGACGGATGCCTTCCTCGTTCGAAGATTGTACATAGCGCACGCGGAAGCTGCTTACCTCGTACTTACATTTCCGAGGCGTGCTTTGTAGGTGTGTGGGTTCAGCTTAGCAGCGAGATTGCAGCTGCCATGCGCCACCTACCTCTCTCCATAAAGTATGCCCTCGCTCACGTAAGTTCGACGTACAATGTTGTCGGCATACGCTACAGTAGGCAGGCGGAACGAGGCTGTATCCCCCCGCCACAAGAGAAGCGGCACCATTAAGTCATGTGCGGAATTTGAGCCGTTTTGCGTAAATTTTTCCCTTGAAATTTTGAGTAATATTCATTATTATAATAAACAGAGAGATATTGCATGTTGTTGAAATATCTTAACTCGTTTGTGCTGCGTTAATACTAACACCGCAAAGAAATGGCGGATTATCAGACAATCGGCTAGAGGTAGCTTTTTTATGGCAAAGAATACCGGCATAAAAGAGAATAGAAGCACCATGTCGCGCAGGAAAACCGTTCTGTGGCTCATTGCCGCTGCAGTTCTGGTTCTCCTGGGCCTTCTGTTTGTTACGGGCAATGTTAAGAATCAGATTGTGGACAGCAACCTCCGCAATATGGAGGAGCTCGCAGAGCACGATGAGAAAAGCCTTTACAACAGCCTGAACATACGCTGGACTGAGCTTGAAAACTCAATAGAGCTCCTTACGGAAGAGGACTTTGCGGACAACAGCAAACTGTGCGCGAAGCTGAGGGAGCTCAACAGAAGCGCCACCTCGTCAGACTATTCGATGCTCCTGGGTGATGACGGCACGGAATACCGCAGCACAGGGCTGGTCGCGCCGAATGCCGAGCTGCAGAAGACAGTTTCAAATCACGATTCCCGTTTTGTCGCCCGTTATAATGATAATACGAGCAAGTGGATTGAAACCCGAAAGGAAATGTTTGTAATGGGCATCCCCGTCGACTTTAAAAACGCGGATACGCATTTCAGCTGGCTGCTGTGCAGATATGATATCTCCACATTAGAGGAAGAGCTGAAGATTGACAGCTACGATGGAGAAGGATACAGCTCAGTCATAGACAGGGAAGGGAACTACGTCGTAAACGTCAAACGCACGCACAGCGTGGGAAGATTCGATAATTTCTTCGATGAGCTCAAGGACGCAGAATTCGAAGGAATCTCCTCAATCGACGAACTCCGTACTACTACTACTACTACTACTACTACTACTGGTGAAACAGAATCCATTGTTTATACACACGACGGCGAAAAGAATGTCATGGTCATCAAGCCCCTCGATTACGCCGACTGGTATTTCGTGAGCACGGTTCCCGAATCCGTTTTCAGCAGACAGGCAGAAGCTGTCATGAAGCCATTTTCCATGCTGCTCATCATTGTGGCGGTCTTTGGCATTTCAGCCTTTATACTTATCCTAAGACAGAGAGCGCAGAAGGAAAAGCTCGCGCTTACAGAGCAGAAGGCCCAGCTTGAAACCACCTCAGTTCTCTCGGCGATGACAGAGGACTTCGGATATATTGCGGCTGTAGACGAAATAAAGCAGACCGTAACCCCTTACTGGGTTTCGGATAAATACCGGGAAATTGAGAAGCACGTCGATAAAAGCCTGCCGTCAAACAAGAAGTTTGACAGTATTATTCGCCTTGTTGTACACCCGGATGACCTGCAGATGTTCCTGGAGAAGTCGGATTACCTTGTCTGCATAGAGGAGCTGGAAAAGAGCCCCAACTACAAATTCGAATTCAGAACACTATACGAAGGCAAGGAAGAATATTACCGCATCAAGTTCGCTTACAAGCCGGATGATCACGGCATTGTAATTCTCGGTCTGCTCAACATAGACCAGCAGGTCCGCCGCGAGATGGAGACCGCCTCGCTCAAGGAAGAAGTAAAGTATAAGGACCGCATTGAAGAGGAGCTAAAGATCATCAGCGGGCTCGCGAACGACTACGTAAGCCTCTATACGATTGATCTTGAATCTGACAGCTACAAGATCTACATGATTACGGAAGAGGCCCGCGAAGTTAAGCCAATTGTGGAAAGCAGCCACTCGCTCTCTTCAAACATGCGTCTGTTTGCAAATGAATTTATCCACGAGGAGGACAGGGATAAAATACTCCGGTTTGCCGATGTGGAGCAAATCCGTCAGGTGCTCGAGAACACCAGGTCCTATAAGGTTATGGTGCGCCGTAATTACGACGGTGTCTGGAAGTGGCTTGAGATGACCCTTATAAAGGTCGAGCCTGTTGACCGTCCCGCAGAGCATGTTATTCTCGCATTCGGCAACCGTGACGAACAGGTCAAGCAGGAGATAAAGGCAAAGCAGGAGCTTGAGGATGCCCTTTCCGCGTCCGAGGCCGCAAGCAGGGCGAAGTCCGCCTTCCTCTTCAATATGTCGCACGACATCCGCACCCCGATGAATGCAATAATCGGCTACTCGTCCATGGCTAAGAAATATGCGGATAATCCTCAGCTTGATGATTACCTGAATAAAATCGAAGTATCAGGCAAGCAGCTTTTAACACTGGTCAATCAGGTTCTTGAAATGTCCAGAATCGAGTCCGGCAAGCATGAGCTGTCCGAAGACAAGGTGGACCTTGTTGAAAGAGCGGACGCGATGAAGGCGGTTGTTTCCGCTGAATGCGATGCGAAGAATATCCGCTTAACGGTGGAAACAGGCGGTATTGTCCACAAGGATGTAATCACGGATAATTCCAGAATGGCTCAGATAGTAACGAACATCCTCGGCAACGCCGTGAAGTACACTCCGGACGGGGGAAGCATAGACTATACCACCGTTGAGAAGCCCTCCGATAAAGACGGCTACGGTGTGTATGTGCTTACTTTCAGGGATACCGGCATTGGCATGTCCGAGGAGTTCCAGCAGCACATATTCGACGAGTTCTCCCGTGAGAAGAGCTCCACTGTCAGCCAGATTCAGGGCACAGGCCTTGGAATGTCTATAGTAAAGAAGCTTGTTGACCTGATGGACGGCGAAATCGACATTCAGTCTAAGCTCGGTGAAGGAACAACCGTAAGCATTACGCTCCCAATGAAATGGGCCCCGGACGCAGCTGCTCTGCAGCCGGACGCTGAAGTACAGAATGATATCTCCCTTGAAGGCAAACGCATTCTCCTCGTTGAGGACAATGAGATGAACCGGGAGATAGCCACGGAGATTCTTGAAGACGAGGGAGTGATTGTTGAAACCGCGGAGGACGGCGACATAGCTGTTGAGATGGTGAGGAAGGTAATGGAGTCCGGCGACTGCGATTATTACAACGCCGTGCTCATGGACATCCAGATGCCCCGCATGAACGGCTACGAGGCCACAAGGCTCATAAGGGAAATGCCGCCTGTTGAGCACCATGTTCCTATAATTGCGGTTTCCGCCAACGCCTTCGAGGAGGACAGGCAGAAGTCATTGGCAATGGGCATGGACGACCACGTTGCCAAGCCGATAAACGTCCGCCTTCTGAAGGAAACATTGGCGAAGTACTTATAATTATATCCCTCCACCGCTGACGCGGTCCCCCTCCCTTTAGGCAAGGGAGGCTTTTTTTGCCTAAATTTAGCCGTTTCCAAGACCCCCCTCGCCTAGAGGAATTGCGGAATTGCGCTGCCGGGGGCAGATACAGCAATTTCGCAATTTCTCGC
>R28__coassemble_619_pt1 | contig 13157 bp, 11 predicted proteins | sample R28__metabat2_high_PE_003 | metagenome-assembled genome bin R28
ATACTATGGTTGATTTATCCATATCTATGAGTTATTATATAGGCGAAAATAGGAATGGAGGAATGAAAAATGAGTGAAGATTTTGGCAGTGATTTCATAACAATCGTAGATGATGACGGTCAGGAGTTCGAACTCGAGGTGATTGAGTCCATGGATTATAACGGCAGCACTTATGTGTCTTTTTTACCCGCAAACATGGATGAGAACGACCCGGACTACGGATTTGTTATTCTTCGCAGCATAATTGATGAAAACGGAGACGAGCTTTTTGAGTCCATTGATGATGACGATGAGCTTAATGACGTCTACGAGAAATTTATGGCTCTCCTCTATGAGGACGACGACGAGGAATAATCCTGTTTTTTGCCTGCTGTGCCCGTGTTTCCGCTTTGCGGGAGTACGGTCCATTAAACCCACATCTCTTATAAGGGATGCCGATTTGAATCTGCGGATTGCAGGCCTCCCGGTTATGCCGGACGTTGGAAGCAGTGAAACAGAGCTTAGGCGACCCACCTGTCACTTACGTGCAGGTTATAACTGGGCCGGCACGGCATATGTGGGAAGCACCCCTGACGGGGTGCTTTTATTTTGTCTTCGTTATGTTTTATATACTCTCGGAACGCGCTTGCTCACGCTGCATAGGATTTCATACGGTATGGTTTCCGCTGCATCCGAAAGCTGATATATACTGCAGTTTTCACCGAAAATTTCAACTTCTGAACCAACCTCTGCATTATAAAGGTTTGTCAGGTCTGCCATACACATGTCCATACATATGTTTCCGCATTGCGGAGCGGGACCGTATTCTGTGTAATACGAGCATTTTCCGGATGTGATTCTCGGTAGCCCGTCGGCATATCCTATGGCGAGAACTCCCATCCGGGTGCGTTTATCTGTAACGTATTTGCGTCCGTAGCTTACGTAAGTGCCCGGTTCGTAGTACTTTATGGTGCTCACCGTTGTGACGAGTCTCATGCATGGCCTCAGATTGAATCTTCCATCCGCATCTCCGTAACCGTAGAGTAGAAGACCGGGTCTCACCATATCAAGTGCCATTTCGGGGTAATTCACAACAGCGCCGGTGTTGGCACAGTGTCGGATATCAAAGTGTATGTTGTGCTTTTCATTCAGCGCAGAGATCAGCTTCATGAACAGGTCAAACTGAGCGAGTGTGTATTCACGGCTGCCTTCATCAGCCTCATCTGATACGGCAAAATGAGTATAAATCCCTTCATGAACCAAGTTGGGAAGAGCGCAGGATTCGGCAATGTGCTCAACGCCTTCCTCAAAGCTTTCTCCACTGCATAGAAATCCCAGACGGGACATGCCGGAATCAACCTTGATATGAATTTTCAGGTTCTTTCCCAGCCGAATGGCCTCAGCCGAGTATTCCTCCGCCTTTGCAAGACAGGTGACTGTTTGAGTGATGTTGTTCTCAATAAGCTCGGCAGTATACTCATAGGGCGTATGCCCCAGAATCAGAATAGGCATGCTTATCCCGCCGTCTCTCAGTTCAAGAGCCTCATCCAGACAGGATACCGCAAGATAATCTGCTCCGCAATCCTGCAACAGCTTTGAAACCTGCAGTGCGCCATGTCCGTAGGCATCGGCTTTGACAACCCCGAGAAAACGGCAGCCCGTAGGTAGTCCACTGCGTATTGCCTCATAGTTGTGCCTAATGTTAGCGGGATATATTTCAGCCCAGGTTCTTTTCTGAAGCTCATGTCTGCTGTTGTCCATTTCAGGCACCCTCTTTTGTTTTAGATTTGCTGTAGATTATAACATTTTCTACTATAATTGACAACATTCGCATTTATATCTCTTGCAACATTGAAAGAAATAAAGTAAAATAAACATTCAAACTGAAGCAATCAATTACTAACGGAGAAACAGTATGCTCTTTAATTCCTGGCAGTTTGCCGTGTTCCTGCCCCTTGTGTTCATATTGTACTGGGCGCTGCCGCACCGCTTCAGATGGGTGCTGCTGTTTATAGCCAGCTATTACTTTTATATGAGCTGGAATGTTAAATATGTTGTGCTCATCCTTTTTACAACAGCGGTGTCGTATTTTGCAGCAATTCTCCTTGAAAAAACAGAGAATGCCGGAAAGAGAAAGTTCATCCTTTCCATTGCGTTGGTGGTCTGTCTGGGTGTTCTCTTCATGTTTAAGTATTTTAACTGGTTCTTTGAATCGCTTTCAGCAATTCTTTCAGTATTTGCGATTCAGTTCAACCCGATTACATTGAAATGGCTCCTGCCTGTCGGGATTTCATTTTATACCTTCCAGACGCTTGGATACGTTATTGATGTTTATAGGGGGAAGGTCAGGGCTGAGCACCATTTTGGAATCTATGCGACATTTATTGCCTTCTTCCCACAGCTGGTTGCAGGCCCGATTGAAAGGACTGCAAACCTTCTGCCACAGATTAGGGATGAACACCATTTCGATTATAATCAGGCCATGTATGGTATAAAACTCATGGCAGTAGGCTTCTTCAAAAAAATGGTGGTGGCGGATAATTTTGCGCCGTATGTTGACAAGGTTTTCGCTGATGTTCATAACTATTCGGGATTTACACTAATAATTGCTGCAATCATGTTTTCTATCCAGATATACTGTGATTTCTCCGGTTATTCCGACATAGCGAGGGGTTCTGCAAAGCTTTTGGGGATAGAGCTTATGGAAAACTTCAAAAGCCCCTTCCTTTCAACAAGCGTAAAAGAAACCTGGACAAGATGGCACATCTCTCTTACAACATGGTTCCGCGATTATGTCTATATTCCTCTGGGTGGTAGCCGCTGCAGCAAAATCAGGTATTACTTCAATATCTTTGTAACCTTCCTGATAAGCGGACTGTGGCACGGTGCCAGCTGGACATATGTGTTTTGGGGTGGATTAAGCGGTCTCGGACAGATATTTGAGGATATCGTAGGCATAAAGACTTATAATAAAAAGAACCTGATATGGTGTATCAGAGTAATCCTCGCTTTCACATTCTTCTACCTGTGTGCCGCATTCTTCAGAGCGGAGACAATTGGGGATGCCTTCTATCTCATAGGTCATGCATTTACCGGAATCTCGTCGCCTGCAGAATATATAAACTGCGGCTTTACGATGAACAACTGGCTGGACTCGGGATATTTTGCCTTTGGAGCGCGTTTCTTCATAGCAACAATTCCCCTGTTTCTATATGATTATTTTTCGCTCGACCATGATGTTATAGCTGAAGTAACAGCGTGGAAAGCTCCGGCAAGATTTGCACTTTATATTGCGGTGATGCTGATTGTCTGCCTGTTCAGAGCTATTAATGGCGTAACATTTGTTTATTTCCAGTTTTGAGGCGGCGTATGAAGAAATTTGTTTTAAGAATTCTGATATTTGCCCTCTGCCTTGCCGCCATTCTGCTGGCACTCTGCCTGCTGATTGACCCATTCAGTGTGTTCCACCCGATGAATGTGAGGGACAATGGTGTCGAGCCTAATAAAAACTACATAAAAACCTATTACATACTGCGAAATCCCAACAGATTTGATTCCTTCGTGTTCGGAGCATCAAACGTGGGTAATATCCATACAGACAAAATGCCCGGCAACTGTTATAATATGACCTATTCCTCGGGTTATCCCGATGAGTTCCTTGCCACACTCGAAACCTTTATTGAAAACGGTGTAGTTCCGAAGAAAATTTACGTGGGTTTGGGCAGTCTGGCATACAGTGGGATGGGTGAGTACCACCTTGACGACCCACTCCGTTCGCCATACTGGTATTCTGAGGAGGAGCCATTCAAGTTTTGGAAGATGTATCTCAGCCCTTCAACGGTCGGCAATGCTATGCTTGAGGTTATGGCTGGGCATGACAATGATAAATTTGAGACTAGATTCATAGAGGTTTTTTACGATTACGGTTGGAATTACGATTACGGTTATGAAACTACCTGCGATTTCGGGAACGATACACCCGACCAGATGAAAGCCAAGCTATATGGAACCATTGATGAGGATTCGGTACGGTTGCCCTTTGAACTTATGCTCGACAAGGTTAAGGATATTATTCTTCTCTGTGAGAGCAATGGTATTGAGGTGGAGTTTTTCACTGTACCTTTTTACTACGGAGAACAGCTTACACGGACCTACGTAGACAGCTTCAAGGCGCTTGCTGAAATTACTCCCTTCTGGAATTTCAGTGGTTATAACAATCTGGTGTTCGACAGCACAAACTATGTCGATTATGCCCACTATAACGCAGAAGTGGGAGATATGATTATCAACTGCATGTGCTATGGGGAAAAGTACGACGAACTCTATGAACAGGGTTTCGGAGTATATGTAACAGAAAATAATGCTGATGAAGTTATTGATAGAATTAAAGGAGAGTAAAAATGCGTGAAATGATGCAGAAGCTCAGAGAAGCTTCAATTAAAGCGATTCTGGAGACAGAGGATGTAGATTCTCTGGAAGCTCTGAGAGTCAAATATCTTGGAAAGAAAGGCGAACTTACGGGGATTCTCAGGCAGATGGGCAGCCTTTCCGCCGAGGAGAGGCCTCAGATGGGTCAGCTTGCGAACAAACTCCGCGCAGATATAGAGGAGGCTATAGATAACCGCAAGACAGAGCTCACATCCGTTATGATGGAAATGAAACTGCAGTCCGAGGCAGTTGATGTTACGATGCCTGCTACGGACACAAAGCTCGGATGCAAACATCCGATGTATAATGTTCTTGACCAGATTAAAGATATATTTATCGGTATGGGTTTTGATATAGTGGACGGACCTGAGGTTGAGCTTGCTGATTATAACTTTACGAAGCTCAATATAGAAGAGTCACACCCCTCACGCGAGTGGACTGATACATTCTATTTCACAGAGGACAGCAAGATTCTTCTCCGTACCCAGACCTCTCCTATGCAGGTTCACGCAATGGAAACACGCGAGCTCCCTATAAGAATGATAGCTCCCGGCCGTGTTTACCGTAAGGATGAGGTTGATGCAACCCATTCTCCTATGTTCCATCAGATAGAGGGTATGGTCATAGATAAGGGCATCACGATGGCGGACCTCAAGGCCACACTTAATCTCGTTGTTGAAAAGATTTACGGTGAGGGCACAGTAACCCGCTTCCGCCCGCACCACTTCCCGTTTACCGAACCGAGCTGTGAGCTCGATATCCGCTGCCATAAATGCGGGGGAAAGGGATGCCCCACCTGTAAGGGTGAAGGCTGGATTGAAATCCTCGGCTGCGGCATGGTTCATCCCAAGGTTCTTGCAGGCTGCGGCATAGATCCTGATGTGTATTCGGGCTGGGCATTCGGTATGGGTCTTGAGCGTCTGGCTCTCGGCGAGTATAAGATTCCGGACCTGCGTCTCATTTTCGAAAATGATGTACGCTTCCTGGAGCAGTTCTGACGGAGGAGGTAAAGAAAAATGATATTATCCAGAAAATGGCTTAATGAGTTTGTAGACCTGCCTTTAAGTGAATATGACGACAGGAGCTTCTCCGAAGCAATGACAGTCTCCGGTTCTAAGGTGGAAACCTTTGAGGACCTGAGCAATACAATGAAAAATGTTAAGGTTGGAAAGGTCGTTTCAATAGAAAGGCACCCAGATTCCGACCACATGTGGGTATGTCAGGTTGATGTTGGTGAAGCCCAACCCAGACAGATTTGTACCGGTGCCCAGAATGTCAGACAGGGCGACCTCGTTCCTGCAGCTCTCGACAATTCTCTTCTCCCGGGTGGCATTGAAATCAAGGCAAAGCCACTCCGCGGAGTCTTCTCTGACGGTATGCTCTGCTCAATTAAGGAACTTGGTGCAACTCTTCATGATTTTCCATATGCGATAGAAGATGGAATACTCATCCTTCAGGGCGACTATAAGCCTGGGGATGATATGGCAGAAAAAATGGGCCTTGATGACCATATTGTTGAGTTCGAGATCACCCCGAACCGACCTGACTGTCTTTGCGTTATCGGCCTTGCCCGTGAGGCGGCGGTAACCTTCAATAAGGAGCTCAAACTCCACGAGCCTGTTGTGCAGGCAAAGGCGGGTGGCAATATCAGCGACATGGCGAAGGTTGTCATTGAGGATGCCGAGCTCTGCCCAAGATATACTGCGCGCATGGTGAAGAATGTGAAAATCGCACCCTCTCCCGAATGGATGAAAGAGAGAATCCGCAATGCGGGTATGCGTCCGATAAACAATCTCGTAGATATTACCAACTATGTAATGCTTGAGTACGGTCAGCCCATGCATGCCTTTGATTTCTCCTGCGTGGGAGACGGTGAGATACGTGTCCGCCGCGCAAAAGAAGGAGAGACAATCAGGACTCTTGACGGAACCAAAAGACAGCTCAGCACAGATATGCTCTGCATCTGCGACACAAAAAAGCCGGTTGCAGTTGCAGGTGTCATGGGTGGAGAAAACAGCGAAATTGTTGGCGATACAGCCATGGTCCTATTTGAAAGTGCATGCTTCAACGGACCTTCAGTTCGCCGCACAGCCACAGCCCTTGGTATGCGCACTGATGCCTCCTCACGTTTTGAAAAGGGGCTCGACCCACAGAACACCCTCAGAGCAGTAAACCGCGCATGTGAGCTTGTTGAGATGCTCGGTGCAGGTGAAGTCGTCGAAGGTGTAATAGATGTAGTCCCCAAGGAATTCGAAACAAAAACCGTAAAGCTCGAGCCTAAAAAAATAAATGCCCTTCTCGGAACAGATATTGACGAGCAGACCATGAGAGACATTCTCGTCAATCTCGGCTTCACGCTTGATGGTGACGTTATCTCGGTCCCGTCCTGGCGCGGTGATGTTGAACACTATTCGGATATTGCCGAGGAAGTTGCCCGCTTCTATGGATACAATGAGATACCGGTGATATTCACGGGAGCTATAAGCAGCTGCGGCGGCTATACCGAGCTTCAGCAGTGTGAACGTAACATAGGTGAACTGCTGCGCAGCATGGGTCTAGATGAGATAATCACATACTCTTTCATCAGCCCCACCTATTACGACAAAATCCGTATGCCTGCAGATTCCCCTCTCAGAGACAGTCTTAGAATTCTCAACCCGCTCGGTGAGGACACCTCAATAATGCGTACAACAGTCCTTCCCTCCATGCTTGAGATACTCACCAGAAACTATAACTTCCGCAATAAATCAGCATGGCTCTACGAGATTGGCAAGATTTACCTCAAACGCGAGGACGGCCTTGCCGATGAGCCAAAGATTGTTTCAATCGGAATGTATGGGCCCGATGTTGATTTCTTCGTGCTCAAGGGCGTTGTAGATACACTCATCGAAAAGATAACCGGCAAAAATCCGACCTACACCGCGGAGAAAGGGAACGCCTCATATCATCCCGGCCGTTGTGCGAAGGTATATCTCAACGATGTCTGCCTTGGCGTTTTCGGTCAGATTCATCCCACGGTTGCGGAGAATTACGGTGTAGATACCGAGATGTACTGCGCGGAGCTGTCCTTCGAGGCTCTCTATGATGCCCGCCGCGAGCTTCCGGTATATGAAGCCTTACCCAAGTTCCCGGCTGTTTCCCGTGATATTGCTGTTGTTTGTGATTCCGGGATTCCCGTTGGTGAACTGTCTGCATGCATCATGTCAAGCGGAGGTGCATTCCTCAAAGATTGCGCACTCTTTGATATATACACAGGCCATCATATTGCAGAAGGTATGAAGTCCGTGGCATTCTCACTCACAATGCGTGCAGATGACCGCACAATGACGGATTCCGACGCCGAAGAAACTGTGAATAAGGTGCTTGCTGCCCTAAAAGAAAAATTCAACGCGGTTATCCGCTGACGAAATATAGAAAGGAACCTGACTATGGAAGATGCAACGAGAAAATTTACAGCCCTGGATGAAAAGCTGGAGATAAAAGAGATTCTGACTTCAGTATACAATTCTCTGATGGTTAAGGGCTATAATCCCGTGAATCAGATTGTGGGTTACATTATTTCCGAAGACCCCACATATATCACCAATTATAATAATGCGCGCAGCCAGATATGCCGTCTCGACAGGGACGATCTCCTTGCTGAGCTGCTTACAAGCTATCTGGGCAAATAAAGCGGCAGATATAATCCTGCTCCCCGGCAGTTGTCTGTCGGGGGCATATTTATACAGTTTATGGAAGAAAAACTAAGTGTGAAAATTGCCCCGTCCAAAATGCTGGATATCGTTAAAACCTTCGAATGCGGGCAGTGCTTCAGGTGGAATGCTGATGAAAACGGTGTTTATACGGGTGTCTGCGGGAATTATCCCGCAAAGGTCTGGGAAGACGATGGTTATGTATATGTCCGTTCTTCTGCACCTGAAGATTTCTGGCAGGAATACTTTGACCTGAACACAAATTATTCATCTGCAGATGAGAGCTTTTCAAAAATTCCTTATCTTGATGTCTGCACGGAATACGGCAAAGGGATAAGGATACTTCGTCAGGATCCTTGGGAGGCGCTCTGCTCCTTTATAATATCCCAATGTAATAACATAAAGAGAATAAAGGGCATCGTAGAAAGACTCTGTGCGGAGTTTGGAGAACCCTTGGAATTTGAAGGGTCGAAGTACTATTCCTTCCCCACGGCTCAAACCGTTGCAGCGCTTTCAGAAGATGATTTGTCGGTTTTGCATTGCGGCTACAGAGCCCCGTACATAATTACCGCCGCCCGTGAAGTTAACTCGGGAGTACTGGACCTTGATGCTCTTAAATACTGTGATTGTACCGAAGCAAAGGGACGCCTTATTCGACTCAACGGCATAGGAGACAAGGTTGCCAACTGCGCTGTTCTTTTCGGCTTGCATCACATGGAAGCCTTTCCGGTTGATGTATGGATAAAGAGAGCACTGAAGGAGCATTTCCCACCTGATTTCAATCCGGCTTCTCTCGGTAGTTTTGCAGGGCTTGCCCAGCAGTATATCTTCTATTATATTAGAAGCACATCAGGCAATTTACCTGCAGAGGAGAAAAGTGAATGCTGAAGACAGTTATTCTTAATGGTAGGAAAATAGAATACGAGCTGGAATATAAGAAGGTTAAGAATATCAATCTCCGCATAAAGCCGGACGGAAGCGTCCATGTCTCAGCGAACCGTTTCCATACCATGGCACGCATTGAAAACCTGCTCTATACAAATGCCGATATGATTTGCAAAGCGCTGGATAAATACGAGGCGGCTAAGCAGTCTGTCAGAAATGTAGAGACATACAGCCGTGCGAAGGAAGGCAAAGTTTGTGATTCCGTTGTGAGACCTATCTGCGAGAAGTATTACCCGTATTTTGCAAAGTACTGTGGACCCATGCCGGAGATTAAGTACCGAAGGATGAAGTCACGCTGGGGAAGCTGCAGGCCGAAGGAGAATATTCTAACCTTCAACACCCGCCTTGCCTATGTTCCTGGAACGTGTGTCGAGTATGTGGTGGTGCATGAGTTTTCGCACTTTGTCCACGCCGACCATTCAAAGGCGTTTTACAATACTGTGGCGGCACTCGTACCTGATTGGAAAAAACGTCGCACGGAGATTCGAAAATACGAAAGTTTGTTAACCTGAGGAACTGTAAATTATGGCTATTGTTGTTATAGGAACCGTTTTCGTTGATATCAAGGGTTTTCCCTTTGACAATTACATCCCCGCAGGCAGAAATGCCGGCAGTGTGGAAATAATCCATGGCGGTGTTGGCAGGAATCTCTGTGAGGATATCGCTAACCTCGAACTCCGCCCGGTATACGTCAGCATGGTTGATGACACCCCTCAGGGGGAAAGCGTACTGCGCAAGCTCAAAAACCACAAGGTGAACACCGACTATGTAATCTCTGCAAAGGACGGGATGGGAATGTGGCTCGCCGTCTTTAATGAAACTGGTGATGTTGCCGGCTCCATTTCCAAACGCCCCAGTATGGAGCCCATGACAAGACTCATTATGGAAAAAGGCGATGAGATATTCCGTGATGCGGACAGCATAGTCATTGAAATCGATATGGAGAAGGAGCTTGTTAAGCAGGTATTCAGCTATGCCGAAAAATACCACAAGCGGGTTTATGCTGTTGTGGCTAATATGAGCATAGCAACCGAACGCCGTGACTTCCTTCAGAAGACCGACTGCTTTGTATGCAACGAACAGGAGGCGGGAATCCTCTTCGTAGACGATTTCGAAAGTCTCAGCCCGGAGGAGGCCTGTGAGAAGCTCTCAAAAAAAGTAATAAACGGTAGAATTCCATCCATGGTGGTTACGCTAGGTAGCCGCGGGGCAGTCTATGCTGATATGAGCGGAGACAAGGGCGTGTTCCCGGCATACAAGGTTAACGTAAGAGATACAACGGGAGCCGGTGACGCTTTTTGCGCAGGCGTTTCTGTAGGGCTCACATACGGCAAGAGCCTTCGTGACTCCGTTGAACTTGGAACCCGCCTTGCAGCCTCGGTTATAACCGTCAGTGAGAATGTCTGTCCCCGTTTTCTGCCGGGAGAACTGGGCATCGACCCACAGAAGGTCCCCGGTATGTCCATATATGGCGAGGATCCCGATTTTCCGAAATAAATCTACATTTATTATAATATGCCCGGCATTGACATTTAACGGTGACGGGAATAGAATACCCAATATCTTTATTAATTCGGAGGTGCGCGAATGAATACAATTTCAGAAATATTCGGTTCCATGGTTTTTAATGAGACCGCAATGCAGCAGCGTCTGCCGCAGGATGTTTACGCGCAGCTCCTCAGTGCAAAAAGTGAGGGGAAGCGTCTCAGCTCAGAATCCGCTGAAATCATTGCCTCAGCAATGAAGGACTGGGCAATTGAAAAGGGTGCCACCCACTTCACGCATTGGTTCCAGCCCATGACGGGCATTACCGCTGAAAAGCACGACAGCTTCATCTCACCCTCGGCGGATGGCGGAATAATGATGGAGTTTTCCGGCAAGGAGCTCATTCAGGGTGAACCTGATGCATCCAGCTTCCCGTCGGGCGGTCTGCGAGCCACATTTGAGGCGAGAGGCTATACCGCATGGGATCCTACTTCCTATGCCTTCATTAAAGACGGAGTCCTTTGTATACCAACTGCATTCTGCTCCTATGGAGGCGAGGCACTGGATAAGAAAACACCTCTTCTCAAGTCCATGGAGGCAATAAATGTTCAGGGCAGACGCATACTCGCCCTCTTTGGTCATGAGTCAAAGGCTGTCCGTACAACTGTGGGTGCCGAGCAGGAATATTTCCTGATAGACAGGGAAGTATACGAAAAACGCAAGGACCTGATTTATACAGGCAGAACGCTCTTCGGAGCCAGGCCGCCAAAGGGTCAGGAGCTTGCCGACCATTATTTCGGCACGATAAAGCCACGCGTTGCCGCCTTCATGAAGGAATTGGATGAAGAGCTATGGAAGCTCGGCATCATGGCAAAGACGGAGCACAACGAGGCAGCGCCCGGTCAGCATGAACTCGCCCCCGTATTTACAACCACGAATATTGCCACTGACCATAATCAGCTGACAATGGAGATAATGCAGAAGATCGCCAGGAAATATGATATGGTGTGTCTTCTTCACGAAAAGCCGTTCGCCGGAGTTAACGGCAGCGGAAAGCATAACAACTGGTCAATATGCACGGATGACGGTGTCAATCTGCTCGAACCGGGAGATACCCCCTACGAAAACGCCCAGTTCCTGCTGTTCTTCTGCGCGGTCATTCAGGCAGCAGACGACTATCAGGCACTTCTCCGCCTCTCTGTTGCCTCAGCCACCAACGACTGCCGACTCTGTGGAGCAAATGAGGCTCCTCCAACCATCATTTCAATGTTCATAGGTGAGGAACTGGATGAGGTTCTCTCGGCAATAGAGAATGACCGTTCCTATGACGGTAGGGATAAAGAGGAGTTCAAGGTCGGTGTTCACGCCCTGCCGAAGTTCCCAAAGGATGCGACGGACAGAAACCGCACATCTCCGCTGGCGTTTACCGGCAACAAGTTTGAGTTCCGTATGCCGGGCTCCTCCCAGTCAATCTCAGGTCCCAACGTCGTTCTCAATACAGCTGTCGCCGAGTCCCTCAGACAGTATGCGGATGTGCTGGAATCTGCGGACAATTTTGAGGAAGCCCTGCATGAGCTTATAAAAGGTGTAATAAAAAAGCACCGCAGAATTATATTCAACGGCAATAACTATGGCAAGGAATGGGAGCTTGAGGCCCAAAGCCGCGGGCTTCTTAAATTAGATGCCCTTCCGGATTGCGCTCCTTACTATATAGATAATAAGAGCGTTGAGCTGTTTTCAAGGCACCGTGTATATTCTGAGGCGGAGATTCGTGCACGTTATGAAATCAAACTCCAGTCCTACAGCAAGATGCTCAACATAGAGGCGCAGACTATCATTGAGATGGTCAGAAGGGACATCCTTCCTGCCGCTATCCTATTCTCCGGTGATGTGACTCAGAGCATGCTCACCAAAAAGGAGGCTTTCCCAAGCATAGACTGCAGTTATGAGGAAACTCTTATTGCAAAGATTTCAAAGCTTGTTTCAGCCGCATCCCGCGACGTTGAAATTCTTAGCAGTGAGCTCGTCCGCGCAAAAAAGATAAACGGCTCTCTTGCACTTGCACGTTTTTATAGAGACAGTGTGTTCAGCACTATGAATGAACTGCGTGCCTCTCTCGACGAACTTGAAACCTGCACATCATCCGGTTACTGGCCTTATCCCACCTACGGAGATATTCTTTTCAGTGTACAGTAGAAACTGGCACTTCCCAAAATCAAAACTTATACTAGTAAACATCCGAAGGCTTCCAAAATGGAATCAGCCTTCGGATTTATCATATGTGTAAACATAAAACGCAAATTTGTATCACCTGAGCAAGTAAAATTTTAATTTTTTATTAACAAAGCGACATTGTTGAAATTTTTTTGAAATATTTTCGAAAAAAGTGTTGCAATTTGGTTTCAAATGCGCTATTATGTCATCAATATATTAGACCGCCCATGGGATATTTATGTCCAAGGGGATTAGAGGCGGCACGTATATAGGAGGATCTTGTATGAAAAACAAACGTCTATTGAGCCTGTTGCTCTGCCTGTGCATGGCTTTCAGCCTGTTCGTTGGTATTGGCAACACAGAGGCAAACGCAGATGGTTTCACCAACGGTGGCTACACTTATGAGTACACCGT
>R28__coassemble_621_pt1 | contig 13104 bp, 15 predicted proteins | sample R28__metabat2_high_PE_003 | metagenome-assembled genome bin R28
GCAGTAACACTCTTTTAATTCCGGAGGGAAGGCATATGTTAAGGCCATATGCATTCTCTGTTATTGCTGAAGGAACAATAGGGGCAGGAACACTTCCAATGCCTAAGCTGCATCTGATCAATGAGGCTTTTTTCGTGCATCCCACGAGACATTGGAACACCTGCTTCTGCCCCATTGTATTATTAAGACCTGGTCACACAAACCAGGTCTTAAATCGTTTTGCATATCTGGTGCTACAGAGCCAATTGAAAGCCGGAAACAAAAAAGACGGACCGGAGTCCGTCTCTGTTTGTAAACATAGCCTATAGTCTAAGAAATAAACTGAACAAGTGCCATAGGCAATACAATGTATGCTGGATACTATACTCCAGTTATCCGGTCAGTCTTCGGTGATGACCATGCCTACTCCGGTTTCGCCGATTCTGAGCTGATGTATCATGGCTGCCCTCGCATGGAGTGAGACGCAGTGGCAAGGGTTGATCTTATTAATTCTCAGGTCCTTGAAGTAATCTATGGTGCTCAGGAGCCTGCCGTCAACGTCAAACAGATGGAATCCGCCTATCACGCCCACAACGTTCTCCACCTTGGTAACAGCCTGTGCATGGCGTATTATATTGCAGATTCCGGAGTGTGAGCAGCCCGTTATTATATACAGCCCCTTCTCACCTACATACGCCAGTGCGGAATCGTCCCGGTTCAGGTCGGGTTCAAACTCTGTTCCGTTGAACACCTCTCCGATTCTCCTGCGCTTCTCATAATCAAAATAGCAGGGTATCTCTCCCAGGAAGACAAGCTTCGGTGTTATATATACAGGCTCGGAGCTCAGACGTAGGTCAAATGACCCGGCAAGCGTTTCCTGAGACAGCGGGGAGCCTATGCTCTCTTCGCCCTGACGCTTGCTGCGGAATGTGTCGGGGTGGGCGTAAAGCGGCAGCTTTCCGGCATCTAGGTTTTCAATGAGATAGGGAAGACCGCCAGTGTGGTCATTATGCCCGTGTGAGATGACTACGGACGTTAAGTCTTTGAGGCTGATACCCATCAGTTCCGCATTCCTCAGAAATACATCGGAATAGCCGGTGTCAAAAAGCACCTTGTCGTTTCCGTCCTCAATGAGGAATGACAGGGCGGGTTCACCGAGATAGTATCTGTCAATATATGTATTGTTGTCGCAGAGGATTGTAAGCTTCATAGAAAATGCTTCCTTCAAATAGTCAGACCTTTAAATGACCAGCGCGGATAGTATAATATATCCGCAACTATACTGTGTCAAGGTAAAAAAAGACGGACCACAGGTCCGTCTTAATTTGCATATGGGAGAGATATCAGCCCTTTACAAGATCCTTGAAGTTCTTGCCCGCCTTGAAGGAAGGAACCTTGCTTGCAGGGATGCTGATGGTCTGCTTTGTGAGGGGGTTGATGCCGGTTCTTGCGGCACGTGCCTTGCTCTCAAAGGTACCGAATCCGGTGAGCTGGACCTTATCGCCTGCAGCGACTGCTGCAATGATGCCCTCAACTGCTGCGTCGAGTGCTGCGCCTGCCTGCTTCTGGGAGAGGCCTGCGGTCTCTGCTATCTTCTTTACTAGATCTGCTTTTGTCATTTTGTTTCTCCTTTCATGAAAAACTAGGGGCAAATATACCACATAGTAATACAGAATGCAATAAAAATAGAGCTGCAGCCGGGGAATCTGGTGAGAGAAAGCCAGATACCCGGCTGCACTGTAATGTTTGGTCGAAACATTATTGTCCTAAAGACGGTCCAAATGTACAGTATCCGACATCAGATGTCAATAGTATATTGATGCAGTTCAGATCTCAGTTTGTATGTTTGTATTTCCGGACAGGTAAATCACAGCAACCTCGCTGTTTACGCCGAGTCTGATGGGAATTCCGTAGAAGCCTATCCCGCTCGTTACCACAGCATACTGCCTCCCGTTGCTCCTCATACCGTAGGACGGCACGGGCAGGAGCTTGTATATAAGGCTGCCGGGGAAGGACTGACCGCCGTGGGTGTGGCCGGAGAGCACCAGGTCGGCGCCTGCCTCCCATAGATATCCTATACCGCCGGGGTTGTGGTCCACCGCGATTATAGGCAGAGACCTGCTTACAAGCTCCGTGATTTCCCATTGGTTCATCCGCTCGGCCTCTCTCTCGTCCCTGCGGAAGATAAACTCATAGCCCTTAAACTGCATTGACTCGTCAAGCATCCACTGTATCCCACTCTCGGAAATGAACCTGTCCCTGTCCGAGGATGCCTCGAAAAGGTCGTGGTTTCCCTCGCAGGCGTATAGGGGATACTTTTCGGACAGCCGTCTGAACTGTGCCGCAGCCCCTTCTGGATTCCGTATGTCCTCGAATCTGTCGTCGAAGAGATCACCGGCTATTATTACTATGTCCGGGTCCGTTCTCTCTACCGTAGCCGCTATGCGTTTCATCATTTTTCTGTCGGAAAAGAAGCCCAGATGGATATCTGATATAAGGGCGATACGGAGATTCGGGCAGGGTCTGTCCAGACAGATTCTGTAGTCCTTCCTGCGTATATGGAAGGCGTTTGCTATCCCCGCTGCAGTCAGAAAAAGGAAGAGGAACAGCACCGCAAAGCCTGCGGCTTTCAGAGGAAGACCTGGGAATATAAGGCGGATAATCCTGGCTGTTACGACAAGGAACGAGAACAGAATCAGGGGAGTGAACGCAGCCTCGCCTATAAGATGAAAGATGCTGCTGAGCCTGCCGTAGGGCAGGAGGTAGCTGATGCTTGTCGAGAAGGTGAGAAGTGTCACCACCGGCCAGAAAAGCCAGCCGGGAAGACCGGGCCACCAGAGTCTCAGCCACCGCAGCACCGGCAACCAGACAAGCAGCAGGATTGCCGCCATGACCGGAAGCCCGAGTATCAGTATTGCTTTTTTCTTACCGTTGTTAAGCATTCTTTTCCCAGATTATTCCCAGATAATACCATTAACAGTGATTTCAGGCATCTTGCTGACGTTCAGCCCACTCCCTTTTGAGGATTGCGTACTGGATGGTGTTCTCATAACGGGGTGTACCGTCCGCGTTGTTTATAAAAGAGACAAATTCAATAAACAGTCCTTCACGGCGCATACCGAGCTTTTCACACAGACGCTGGCTCGGGATGTTATAGTCCTCGGTATAGGTGTAGATACGCCTTGCGCCCTTTTCATTAAAGAGGTAGTCAAAATATGCGTGCGCTGCCTCATAGGCATAACCTTTGCCTGTGTATTTCAGGTTGAGCATCCAGCACGGACTGAATGTATCCCCGGATTCATCCTCCGGATCTTCACCCTCCGGCGCGGCAAATACTTCCCCGATTACCTTTCCGGTTTCCTTGAGTACAATGGCCAAATAGTAATCGGCGTCCTCAGCGCGCCTTTTCAGCTCGGCCTTCGCAGCTTCCGGAGAATCCAGCTTCATGCAGGCAAAACAGTTTACTGCAGGCTTCTCCAGATACTCAAATACATCATCGGCATCGTCCTCTGTAAACGGACGCAGAACAAGTCTTTCTGTTTCAATCGTCATTCTTTCACCCCAACAGATATCTGTATTCTTTACTGAACAGATTATATCACAAAAATCTAATATAAAAAAAGATACCCTGCCAACATTTTGCCGGCAGGGCATGATTGCGTCTGAATGGAGCTGCTTCCACGGCCTGACCGGCCTGATCAGGTCAGGAGCGTACGGGAACTATTGCCGCCCAGGGAATCTCCTCGGTTTCTCTCATACCGCGCTTTACGACGTCGAGATATATTTCCGAAGGCTCGGTCTCCTCATACTTGGTGTCGTGGGTGAAGGTGACGGCCTCGATGCCGTCTATTGTGCCGAGTGACAGGGGAAGGTTGTACCAGTTTTCACCGGCCCCTTCCTGGGTGTGGACGCGTTCGAACTGCTCCCGGGTTATGAGCCAGGCCCTGCCCATGCAGCTGCCGCCCTCCTCCGGTTCAAGGAAGGATACGCTGCTGCCGTCCCAGCTCCCGGAGCTGTATCCGAAGTACATGCCGTGGGGGATGGACACGGCAAAGCTCTTCACGGGCGGGGTCCTGTCGTCACAGCCCCTGTAGTGCCTGCCGTTGAAACGGCATTCACCGCCCTCTATATAACACATGAAGCGTTCCTTGAGCATGTTGGAGCCGTATGACACGTACCAGACGTAGTCATCCGGGTTGTATGAGCGGTAGGGGAGCAGATATGAGGGGATCATGCCGGTGAAGACGTCCCTGTTGTAGACGTAAACCCAGGCCCTGACATTATCGAAGCCGTTGCCGACCTCCAGCTCGGTTCTGGTGTACAGGCTGCCCTCGCTCTCATAGCGGTCCAGGTCCTTCAGCAGGGACTGCGGGATTGAGTACAGCTCGCCGGGAACGGACTGGCTCTCAAAGGGGCGGATGCCGGGGTATGCGCCCAGTTCATAAAGCGCATAGTCCTCAAGCACATAGCGGCCGAGGTACCTGCAGCCCTCGAGCATGCTGTTTGCCGGCTGCCTTCGCATGAGGGTGCCGTATACGAAGAGCAGCTCATTGTCATCGAGGTCGAAGCTGAGCTTTGAGAGGATTTCCGCCGCTTCGGCGTGTGTCCTGCCACCGAACTTGCAGCTGTCAGTGCTGTTGGTTACCTCATTGCGGAGGTATTCCTTTGCGCTTTCATACAGGCAGGTGAACTCGGGGCACAGGTCGGGCTCGGAGCGTATGAAGCTGTCCACTCCGCATTCCGCGAAGATTTCCATCGCGGATACCAGACCGTCATAGTCTTCGTAGCCGTGGCCGTGAAGACCGTTGAGCGCGCAGGCATGAAGGGCGTCGGCTATGGTCCGGCGGATGCCGGGAATGCTGCATACGCTTTCATACTCAGTGTACGCCCGGATGAGGATCCCCGTTATGATATACGTGGGTATCATAACGACCGCGCAGAAGGCATCGGAGCCCATTCCGCGCAGGGGGACGAGGGGTGCCCAGACATAGGCCTTCCCGTGATAGCCGGTTCTGTCGCGGATTGCTTTTTTGCAGTATTCGAGAACCTCCTGTTCAGAGGCCTCGCGGGAGGTGACGGCATGCATGTCGGAGTAGAGCTTTTTTACGGCTTCATTGCAGCCGCTGACTGTTCTGCAGCTTGAGAGATTGTAGTTTATCATGGTTCAGGTTCCTTTCTTTTTTGTTGTGCCTTTACTATACCCTAAGAATTATCAGGGCGTAAGGGAACCCGGTTCCTTTTTTCAGGTCAGAGCCAGCAGGTCTTTCAGGGTAGCTGCCACGCCGACGATTCTGCTCTCGACAAGTTCTCTCTCATTAGAATCGGTCACAACGGTGACGGTATCGTCACCCAGCCTTTTTACTGTGCAGTGTTCCAGTATTTCAAGGTCCGTTCCGTCATCCTTCTGGTATGCAATACAGCACTCCCCATCATTCTTAAGCCAGTAGATTACGGAATTCTTCTCCCGCAGTGAGCATGCCTTCTCGGACGTAAAGGCATTGTCTGAAGAGCGGCTGCCGAGCGATATATACCATTCCGGGTCCTCGTTCATGAGGTCCTTCAGCACGGAGGGGATGCGCTCACGGGCATAGTCTGAGAGCTGGTCCCAGATTTCAGAAGCCATGGTCTCGGCATAGGCTTTGTACTGCCTGTCTTCGCTCATAGCCTTCAGCCCCTTGAGCAGCACCAGTATCTGGGTAAGATTGCCTGTGAGGAAAAGGGGATGAGCGGAAGAGTCAAAGTAGACCTTGCCGTTGTCCCTACGGAGTTCACCGACCATGAATTCCTTGCCGCATATCCTTATTGTTTCTGTGCTGCGCCCGCGCAGCTTTGCGATGTCTTCCTTTATGGTGTCAACACTCATCCAGAGCTCTTCCGCAATCTGCTCAACGGTGACCTCGGGAACCTGAAGCCGCTTGACCAGATACATCATGCGGTCAGTGATGTTGGAGATATCCACAGGAGGCCTGCCTTTCAGCTCCATGCTTCTGCCGAACCTGCCGTTCAGGTAGGCAATAAGCATATCATATATTTCAAAAGCGGATGCCTTGCTGCTCCTGTACGCAACGATGGAGTCCCGGATGCATCTGAGGAGATCATCTTCGTTGAACTTCTCCCTGTCAAAATCCATCCCGGGCTGCTGCAGAAGCGCATACGGTTTGCTTCCGGCCAGCAGATTCTTCACTGTGCTTTTTCCATGATTATTGTAATTGTTCCAATGCTTTATAAATTCTTCAATTGCTTCCCTGAGGGTCATAGGCAGCTCCTTTCATGTGTAAAATATCATTAATATGTTTAGATTTAAGCCGAAAGCAGGAAAAATGTCAAGTACAGCGCATTTCCGGTTAAACAGGGACGCGGAATATTTACCGAAACCCGTCTGTCGGACGGAATTCCGTCTGACAGGGTGTTCATTAGTTCACAATTTGAATTTAAAATAAACTGATATCATTGATATCAGGAGTGAACTAATGGAAAACAACCTAAACTACGAAAAAATCGGCGAGAGAATCAAGGCGCTCAGAGTCAAAAAGGGAATGACCCAGAGTGCCCTTGCGGAGCTGTGCGGCTGCAGCGAGAAGTACATTTCAGGAGTGGAACGCGCAACGCAGAATGTTCCGCTGTATGCGCTTGCCACCATTGCAGACGTACTTGATGTGGAGCTGGATTATTTTGTCGTCGACTCTCCCCGGGTCTCCCGGGTATACCTTAAGAATACAGCAATACCCCAGAAGCTCAGCCAGCTGGACAAGCCCTTCCTTGCAATGGCGGAGAGTCAGATTGACGCTGTTCTTGCGCTCCAGAATGAACTGGACGTCCGCAACAAGTAATTTTCATGCTATGGCAGACCTGCGTGCGGGTCTGCTTTTTTGCACCCTTTTGAAGATAACGGGCGGCGGAAAGTCCGCCCTGAAATACAATAAACTGAAAAGAAGGAGTAGATCTGTATGCAGACAAACGACAGCGATTATCGAATACGGATTGCTGTCTGTGACGACAGCAGCATATGCCGTGAGCTGCTCACCGACAGCATCAGCGAGCTTTCGGCAAAGCTGGGAAGGGAAGTGTTCCTTGAAGCCTTTGAATCTCCGGAGGAGCTTGCAGCCGCAGTAAGTGACGGCAGGTGCTATGACGCATATTTTCTGGACATTCTTATGCCGGAAAAGGACGGAATAACACTGGCGCATGAGATACGTGCGATAGATGACAACTGCATGATTGTGTTCAACACCACATCGGACCAGTATGCGCTTGAAGCCTTTGCCGTTGATGCGGCGCAGTATCTTATTAAGCCTATAAAACGCGAAGCACTTATGAAGGTGCTCAAGAAGCTCTTACCGGGTCCGCTGGCGGACAGCGTCCACATATTCCATGTAAAGACGTCGGCGGGGACCGTGCTCCTTAATATGGAGAACGTGGATTACGCCATAAGGGACGACAGGGCCGTGCGTTATCATACATCTGACGGGAGGGTGATTGTAAGCAACAAGCTGAGAAGCTCCTTCACCGACGCCGTCAGGGATATGCTGGACAGACCGGAGTTCATGCTGGTGGGGGCATCCCTTGTAGTGAACCTGGACAACATCATTGCTGAGGAGAGACCGCACCTTATCATGAAGGGCGGAGAAAGACTATGCCCGCCCGAGACGCTGTTCAACAGTGTGAAGAAGCAGTGGCTCACGCAGGCCGGCCTGGCCAACGCCTGAAAGAGCCCTTGAACTTTCCTCCGGTTGCATACAGAATGAGGAAAACCGCATTGAGGAGGAAGAAAGATGGATTTTGCAGAAAACCCGTTTCTGCTGCTTGCAGTGATGAGCGTAATCCTTTTTGTAGCCATGGGGCTGGACAAGAGAAAGGCTCAGAAGAACAGATGGAGGATTTCTGAAAAGCTGCTTTTCACGCTTGCCCTGATCGGCGGGGCCACGGGCGGATGGATAGGGATGAAGGTTTTCCGTCACAAGACCAGGCGCTGGTATTTCAGGTACGGTTTCCCGGTTCTCTCCATTATCCAGATTGCCGCATGCATCTATTATATGTATTTCATGAAATAACGCTGGAGTAATAAATTAAAGTTTGCAATTTCAGATAAATTGTTATATAATCCTAACAACAGATGATTCAGCGTATGAAGCAGAGTATTGGAGGAGGCAGTGAAATGGATCATAGAGACGGCAGGATTAATGACATGGATGACAGGAACTATAAGATTTTCCCAATCTATGTGGGAGTGACAATTCTTACCAGGTTCTCGCTAGGCATCATAATCTATTTGGTGAAGCTGTTCGACATGGGGCTGGACAGACTGATCCCGCTAATAATAGAGAGACTGTAAAAGACAGCAAGCAGAAATGCTTGCTGTTTTTTCATCCACCGGGCGTTATTCTCCGGCGTCATAGCAGCGCATCACCGGAATAAGGAAGCCGTTGCTGAAAACAACGGAGGGACCCCAGTGCGGCAGGGTGAAGAACCTGTCTAACGTGCCGCCGGACGGTCCGGCATAGGGAAGATTGTCATAAGACAGCGAGGCCGTCCTCCAGATCTCATCTGTGAGACTGTATTCACCGTACATGACGGTTTCATTGTCTGCCTCGTCCGGATTGAAAAGATGAAGCACATATTTTCTGCTTTCACCGTTGTCATAGTCAAGCCTGAGCGCAAAGCGCTCGTTTTTAGCCGGTTCAAGGGCCTTTACGGCAACCGCTTTGGGGATATAGTCGAACAGGTCGTCCGGCTCCCGGTCGCCCACCTTTATGAAAGGCGGGGCTTCGCCGTTTCCTTCCTCGAAGGGCAGGGACACCATCTTCTTGATTGTGCCGTCATGTTCGTTGACAAGCATGCGGAAGTATCCGTAGTTGTCAAGATAGGGGGCAAAGCGGTAGTTCCGGCCTCCTACATTCAGATAGCCGATCTTCATGTCACCGTACTCCCTGTGCAGACGGGTGAGAGCACCGTAAAAACCCATATTCATGCTGTATCCCTTGCTGTCGTAACCGCAAAAAACAGGATTCTGAAAAACTACGACACGCTCGTAGGCATCCATGTATTCCCTGTTGAAGGCGTACAGCAGGTTGTACAGGAAAAGCCGCTGAGTGTCCGGGTCAAAGCTTGTCATGGGGTCAACCCCGCTGTCGGAGAAGGCGTTGCCGAGTGCGTCCAGTAAGTTGTTCTGTCCCATGGTATTCTCCTTTGCTTTCTTTTATCAATCTTATTTCTGTTGTACATATAGTATCATAGAGAAAAGGAAAAAGTGTCTCACGGGATGAGACACTTAAAGAATTTTTTCACTTTCTGTAAGAAGACTTCCTTGCGGGATTTCTCAAACTTTTTTGCCACATCCTCAAGGTACTTCCGTATCGGAAGGTGCTGCGGGCACATCTCCTCGCACCTGCCGCATTTCAGGCAGTCGCTCGCCTTGCCGAAGCTTTTGGTGAGATGGGAGTAGTATGAAGGCTGCGAGGTCCAGCCCTTGGTGGCGGCCTCCTGAAGCTCCGCATTGTACAGGGAGAAGTATCTTGGGATTGCAATGTTCTTCGGGCAGTTCACGGTGCAGTACGAACAGCCGGTGCAGGGGATGGCGATGCTCCTGTTTATTATCTCCGCCGTCTTCAGCATCATGGCATCCTCATCAGCGGTGAGGGGTGCGAAGTCCTGCATGTATCCGGTGTTGTCCAGCAGCTGCTCCATGCTGCTCATCCCGCTCAGAACCATCATTACGTTCTCACGCGAGGCGGCAAAGCGTATTGCCCAGGAGGGGACGGACATGTTGGGGTCAGCCGCCTTAAGCATCTTCTCAGCCTCTTCGGGAATCTGCGCCAGGGTGCCGCCCTTGACCGGCTCCATTACTATGACAGGCTTGCCGTGCTTTGTTATCACCTCATAGCATTCACGGCTCCGGATTCCCAGGCTGTCCCAGTCAAGATAGTTCAGCTGTATCTGAACGTATTCCATCTCGGGATGCTCGGTGAGTATCCTGTCGAGGAGCTCGGGGCCGTCGTGGTACGAGAAGCCTATATGTTTCACCAGACCCTGGGCCTTCTTCTCCTGAATGAACCCGAAGCAGTCCAGCGCCTCAAAGGTCTTCAGGGTCTCGGTGTTCACGTCGTGGAGCCAGTAGTAGTCGAAATATCCGGCACCAGTCCTGCGGAGCTGCTCATTGAACAGCCATTCGCGGTCCTCCGGCTTCTTCAGCATGTATGCCGGGAGCTTTGTTGTCAGGGTGTAGCTTTCACGGGGGTATCTGGATACGAGGAACTTGTTCGTGGCTTCTTCGCTCTTTCCGTCGCAGTACATCCAGGCGGTATCAAAATAGGTGAAGCCTCTCTCCATGAAGGTGTCCACCATCTGCTTAACCAGCTCAATATCTATGCTGCCCTGGTCCGAAGGATCGGTGAGCGGCAGCCTCATGAGACCGAAACCCAGCTTTTTCATGTCAGTACCCTCTCAAATCAGTATGTAAGCATATTACAATGCCGGAAAAGTACTGTCAAGACAGCAGTGCGGGAGCGGTAAATGAGCCTTCATAGGCAGCCTTTAGCAGATATACAGATTATTTTGAAAATATAATTTGCAATTTCTGTTAAATAGTAGTATAATACTGACACAAACAAACAGATAATAGCAAAACCGGTGAAAACCGGTGACGCAAAGCCATAGGGTCCTCGCAGATGCAAGACATCCGGTTGCCTCGTTTCAGACGTTATTTATACCGCCTGCTGTCTTCATGCACCCTGAAGCCGGCAGGCTTTGCCATACCATTACATTGACATGGAGAACAGCTGCTCCTGTTTATTGTTCACCAAAGTTTGCAAAATCTGTTAAATACAACAATAAGAGAGAAGAGGAGGTGATACCGTGATAAGAAGAATGCCGCCGGAGCTTATGGAGGCGTACCGTGAGAAAGGCTTCTATCCGCCGCTGCCAGGCGACCTGGGCGATATAATACAGGTGGGGGACAGGATCCGCCGCAGTATATCCGCTGGACCACTAAGGATGAAAGTGAAGAGCAGCGGGCTGAAGACCGGTACAATCGTCTACATCCATCCCCAGAAGCGTTTCTTCATGGTTGAGTTCCAGACGACCCGCGGCGGGAAGCCCGAAACGATAAGGGAATCATACGACTGCTACATCGACGATACATTAGTTTACTACGAGAACCTGAAATTTAAAATCTCCCGCGAATACAGTGATTACCCGATGCACGAGCTTGAGAGCGAGCATCTCAGCATTATTCTCAATGAATCCCCGGAACGGATTCCGGCATGCAAATAACGCGCAGACTGAATGACAGCTAAATCTGTAAATAAAGGTAAGATAAGGAAAACGGAGGTAAAATGATGGAAGGAACAGACAACAGCGCAACAAATGACTTTTTGAGGGATATTTCGGAACTTTTTGCCGACGGCATGAGCAGAGAGGAGATAGCCCGGGAACTGGATATAAAGCCGGGACTCGTATCATACTGCCTGGACGAGGGGATAATTCCCGCACTGTACAGAGTGACGGGGCTGTCCCACGGATACGGGGAATCAGGGCCGTTATCCGAAGCGGACCTGGCAGGGCTGCTGTACACAGTGTTCTCACCGGATTCCGATGAGGAGACATACCTGAGCTTCCAGGCCGCGCTTGATGAATTCATAGTATCCAACACATCGGAGCACCATTCGGGGGAGGGGTACCACATAGATTTCCAGCAGAACTATCCGGAATACATGACCTTTGAACCGGATGCATCAGAGGCGGCAGCGGACAACCCCTTTGAGAATCTGGATACCAGGCATATCACCATAGGGGGCCTTCTGCTCCTAAGGTCGGACCCCGCCATGACGCAGGCGACGTTTGACCGTCTCATGGAATCAGAGGAGGGGCTTCTCAAGGATATATTCGGGGAATACCGGTTTCTGATGGGGGAGCATGATGCAATGGAGGTCTACTTAAAATACTTCAGCAACGCGAACTTCTGCGGCCAGGAGCATCTCTCCTCCATAATACGCAGAAACCCCGACCGCAGCTATGCAAGCCTTATTGCCGAGTTCTCGGCGGACAAGGGCATTCCGTTCATAGTCGGGGCTCTGCTTATAAAGGACTACATCGAGATTGAAGGGGGAATACTGTACACAGCAAAGAAACCGAAAAGCAGATACTGCGAGTCGCTGTTCTGGACTCCGGCGTCAGTCAGGTCCCCGCCGCCGGTAAACTACAGCAGGATGGCAATGGCCGGCTTCGAATCGGCCGTGGGAAGCAACGACAGATACATCGTCAGGACCTATCTTGATTCGGGCTGCAACATGGAGAATGCGGCAAAGCTGCTCGGCATACCGCGGAAGGCCGTCTCAGCGAGGCTCAGTGCCTGCGGTCTGGACAGCAGTATGAGGACTCCCGAGAACCTGCGGCTGTGGCTGGACAGAAACAGGGATGAATGCACAACTTCAGGGGACGCCTTCACACCGGCGTCGGGCCAGCTGCCGCCGGACTGCGTGCAGGACCCTTTGGAACTGGCCCTTGCTTATTACAGGAACGGGAAGAGTGAGAGAATTGCTGCCGAAAGTCTGGGTATGACCGAGGAGGAATACCGGGAGGCTGTAAAGCCTGTAATAAGTGAGGGAAGGAAAACGACGGAGCTGGCGGTTGCGGCGGCGAGCATTGCCGGGCACGGATACGCAAACCGGACGGCGACGCTGCTGAATATAACCGAAGAATGGTGCCGCAAGCGGATGGGGATGATACACGCAAGCTACAGGGCGGCCATGCTTCCATGCTGATACGCAGGAGATGGCCGGAGATGGCCACAGTAGCGTTAATGCTCATTCTTTTCCGCGGTGTTTTCAATATAGTGTATGTACCGACAGAATCAATGGCCCCGGCGATAGACGCCGGGACCATTGGCATTGCCTCGCATATCTCATGTCTGGGAAAGGACAGACCTGAGCCTGAGCGGGGAGATATAGTAATATTCCGCAGGGGCGGGAGCGGCAAGCTCCTTTGCAAGAGAATAATCGGACTGGCAGGGGAGACCCTGACCATATCCTGCGGCACCGTTTACATAGACGGGGAGCCGCTCGGGGAGCCGTATCTGGAACATGGAACGGTTACAGCGGGACACGGGGAATTCCTCATACCTGAAGGCTG
>R28__coassemble_629_pt1 | contig 13004 bp, 10 predicted proteins | sample R28__metabat2_high_PE_003 | metagenome-assembled genome bin R28
GAAGCAATCCCGGTATTATCGCATGGTATGCGTCGGATTCCTTCAACCCGGAGAAGGGCAGCCAGGAGAACAGGGCCATACGCAGACAGTTCAAGCAGGCCTGCTCGATTGTGACCAAAGCGGCGGCCTGCCCTGCATAAGGATCATCCGAAGGGAGGAAACAGGCATGCCATCAGTAAGGGAAGTATCAATCGACGAGGTTGTGGACCTTCTCGGTCTTGAAACGGACCCGAGAGGCAGCAGAAACGGGCAGAGCTATAACGTGCGCTGCCCCTTCTGCGGCGGAAGCAAGTACAAGATGAACATCAACTCGGCAAAGAACGTTTACAGGTGTGTCAGATGCTCCGGGAACGATACCCATACGGGCGTGCTTGACCTTTACGGCCGTGTGCGCTTCGGGGAGAAATTCGTTCCCGGTCCTTCTGGGAACGGAAAGGAGCTTGCTGCCGCACTGTACAGGGAGATTGACGGGCAGAAGATAGAGCTGAGCTCGGACCTGCCGGCAATAAGGAAGAGGTGCTACTCCCCTGCCCTGCCGGCGGATGACAGGGCGTTGAACGAAGTATATTCGGCACTCATGTCACTCGACTGCATGAAGCTGTCCGGAAACCACAGGACGGCTCTGCACAACCGTGGGCTGGACGATCCGGACATTGACAGAAACGGGTACGCAACCATGCCGCCTGCGATTGAATGGATCAGCAGGCACCCGAACTATCTGTACAATGAGAATTACGCCAGAGAAAGCGGGTTGCTGGACGAGGCACTGAAGTACCCCCGACTGCGTTATGTGATGAACACTGACGTGGTTGCGGGGCTTCTCATTGCCGAGGACCTTCTGAAAGAGGGTGTTGAGCTTGAAGGTGTTCCCGGATTCTATATGATAGGCGAAAGATGGCTCTTCAATGCGGAACCGGGGCTTCTGATACCGACGCGGAATACCAGAGGAGAGATTGTCGGTCTGCAGGTCAGAAGGGATGGAGACAGCACTTATCTTCCGAGATATATGACGGTGTCTTCGAAGGGGCTTGAAAAAGGCCCGGACACCAACATATCCAGAGTACATTTCCCACTCGGGAACGTACAGCCTGACGGGAAGAAAATCCCCGTGATACTGACTGAGGGACCTCTCAAGGCAGATGTGGCGTCACACCTCTTCCCTACCGGCAGCTGCTTCATAGCACTGCAGGGAGTGAACAATTACCGGGAAATCCCCGGAATTGCCGAAGAGCTCAGGCGTTGCGGTGTCAATGAGGTCTATTCCGCCCTTGACATGGACAAGCTTGTGAATCCGTTCGTGGCCAAGGCAGGCAGAGATATCCGGAGAATATTCGCCGAAAAGAGCATAAGGCTCATACCGATGCTCTGGGACAGTACCGGAGCAGCTGAGTACGAGCTGATGCTCAAGGGTCTGTGTACTGAATGTGAGGCAGGTTGGAAGGAAAGCGGAAACGTATTCCGTAACATAGCGGAGAACGTGGCCTCTCTTATTCCGTCCAAAATGGACTATGACAGCTTCAGAGGCCGGTATCCGTGGTATGGGAAAAAAGGTATAGACGACTATCTTCTGGAAAACCGGAAGGGACAGCATTAAAAGTAACAGAGATATATATTTAGGACCGCAGCGGAACAAATCCTGCCGCGGTCCCTTTTCTTTTGCGGATATAAGGTATATGTGATATTATATAAAATTACGAAACAGTTATTGGGAGTGTGCCGCGTTGGAAATCATCTATGCCAAAACACGGAATGAATGGAGAGAATGGCTGTCCGCGAACTTTGAAACAAAGGACGAGGTCTGGTTTGTGTTTCCGACAAAGGATTCGGGAGAAACGGGAGTGTCATATAACGACGCTGTTGAGGAGGCTCTCTGCTTTGGATGGATAGACGGACGTGCCGGTACGCTTGACGAAACCCACCAGCTCCGCCGGTTCACTCCACGCAGGAAGGGCAGCGGGTATTCCCGCCCGAATATTGAAAGGCTTATATGGCTTGATGAGCAGGGAATGATTCATCCGAAGATCAGGGAGAGTGTGCTGCCTATTATCAGGGAGCCGTATGTCTTCCCGGAGGATATCATCTCGGAGATTATGAGCGACCCTGTCACAGCTGAGAACTACAGCAGGTTTTCACCCTCATACCAACGAATCCGCGTTGCATATATCGACGCAGCAAGGAAACGCCCCGAAGAGTTCCGGAAACGCCTTGACAGCTTTATAAGCAAAACCCGGCAGAATAAGATAATAACGGGATACGGCGGGATTGATAAGTACTATAAATGATGCGGATTGTAAAAATCTGCAGGTATGAACAGGTTCAGTGAAAGAATCAATAATTATTATGAGGATTGTACAATGGAACTGACACTGGTCAGACCCTCCAGAGAATATGCGGAGCAGGTCATGAATTACAAAGAGGAGATGCTGGCGAACAGGGACAAATTCAGCGGCTGCGCGGGACTTGAAGATGTAAATTCATTTGACGAGTGGGTAGATTTTGAGAACCGGCTGAAGCAGAAATACGGTGAAGGCTATGTGCCGTCTGAAGTGTTTCTGGCAGTCCGTGCTGAAGACGGAAAAGTTGTTGGTATCTTAGAATACAGGCGTCCGTTGTCGCCATTTTTGCTGAAATACGGCGGCAATATCGGTTACAGTGTTCTACCGTCGGAGCGCCGTAAAGGCTATGCAGGCGAAATGCTGGGATTAGCACTTGAGGTATGCAGAGAATCCGGCGAAGAAAAGGTTCTTCTTACCTGTGATAAAGACAATGAGGCTTCATGGCGGACAATCAGGAAGAACGGCGGCATATTGGAAAATGAGATCACCGATGACGTAGGTATAGGCGAATCCGGAATAATACAGCGTTACTGGATTACGCTATAAGTAACTTAATACATAGTGAGTGCTGACCTGCTAATAACCGCATTTATGTGCGGTTTTTTTATGCCCATTACCCTGGATTTGCCACATTTACAAAGATGTATATAATAGAAACTGTAAGTATGCGGCATTATGCCATGTGAAAGGAGTATATATGGAAAACGTAAAGAAAGGTAAAAGAAGCAGGAGAGCACTGAACGAGATGGCGGTTGCGGTCATTACTGCACTTGTTACGGTGGTCCCTGCTTTTGCGGATACAAACGGAGGTCTCAGCTCGCAGCTCACCAGCCCGATCAAGCAGGGGCTGTCCGAGGTGTACAGCCTCATGACGGCGATAGTGCTGCCCATTGCAGTCATCGTCCTGGCAATCTGCGCAATAAAAATCATATGGGGCAACACAAAGTCCGCTGAGGAGGGAAAGGCAACCATAGTCAGGGTTATCATAGCACTTGCACTCATATACCTCGCTCCCCTGCTAATAAGCACTGTGAGCGGGTGGTTCAGCAGCTATTCCACGCAGGGAGGAATCTTCAACTGAGTACGGAAGAAAGAAAACGGGATATCCCGTGGATTATCGCTTTAGCCGTGCTTGCCTGTATCAGCGTTGCCTTTGCTGAGGGTGAGGCGGAGTCCAGGTCTGCCCTGTACAGCGCTTATCTGGCTGTCAGGGCTGTAGCCTTCCCTCTGGCTGCTGTAGGGTTTGCGGGTTCCGCAATCCAGCTGATAATAGGCGACGTCAACTCTGCCGCAAAGGCAAAGAGACGGATGGTTGTCATCCTTGTAGCGACGGCAGCCGTCCTGCTTATACCTGCAGTGCTTAGCAGTGGGGCAGGGATGCTGTCTTCAGGGGCCTGGAATCCCTCCTCCCCTGCCGGCTGAGGAGGTTGTTATGCTTCAGTTTATCTTCCAGTGGCTTATGACCGCAATCGGCGGTGCGCTTGAGATCCTGTTGAACCTCTTCATGGACGCTCTGGACATGGACCTTAACACCTATATCGAGATGTTCCCATTCCTTGTCACGGGCTACAACATATTCAGAGGCATCGGAGCAGGACTTGCTACCGTGCTTGCCGCGGTATCGCTGCTGAAATTCTTCGTGCCGGCAATATTCGGCGCACGGGAGCCAACCGACACTGTCGGAGGCGTCCTTATCAAGACGCTGCTTGCCGGCGGCCTCATATACGGAGGAAACTATATCCTTGTTGCAATCGTGCAGATTGCGAAGATCCCGTATGACATATTTCTTAATGAGGCCGGCACGGGTGCCGTGGTAACGGACTTCTCATGGGATTTCCTTACGAGGATTGCCGAGGACCTTACAGGCGTAGATGCCGCCATGATAGTCTTCGAGTTCGTCATCACGCTCGTAATAGCGTGGAATATCATAAAGCTGATGATTGAGGTGTGCGAACGGTACATGATGGTGGGAATTCTTCTCTACACCTCTCCCCCGTTCTTCGCCATGGTCGCTTCGGCAGATACCGCGGACAGCTTCCGCAGGTGGGCAAAGATGTTCATCTCCTCCTGCGCGATGATGTCCGTTTCCGTATTCTTCATGAAGCTGATCCTGTCGGGCTTCTCAATTATCAACGGAGGCCTCACGATGAGCGGGGCCAAGGTGTTCGTGAGGCTCCTTCTTATGCTTGCCACCTGCAAGATAGCGCAGAGGGCTGATTCATACCTCGGTCAGCTGGGTCTTGGAACTGCTACTACGGGCGGTCCCCTTCTCGACGACCTTGTTGCCGCGGCAAGATCCTTCGGCGGGATATTCGGAGGCGCGGGCGGCGGAAAGGGCGGACGGGCCTCCGTTCTGGGCACGGCTGCCGACGCAATGTCGAAGAACGGCGGTATTGCGGGCAAGATGACAGACGCAATAAGAGCGGGTAAGGCGTCATATGCTGCTGGAGACAGTATGGACGCCACTCTTCAGAAGATCCAGAAGGCGTTTCAGGATACCAGCCGTACCGGTATGGTCCCGAACTCCGTGAAGGCACCATATAAAGTCATGCACGCGGGAGCTGAGGCTTCAAAGGCTGCTGCCGCTGAAGGTGTGAAAGGCGTATCCCGTTTCACTGCAGGCGCATCTGCGGCCGGTGAGGCTGCTGTTGCAGAGGCTGCCGGTATTGCGGCAGGGGCTGCAGAGGTTATTAATCCGGGACTCACCGCCCGCAGGGAAGCGGCAATAATCGCCGGAGAGGAAAGCAGCATAACCGCCGCTCAGACGAATTATGACTATAACAGGGACTGCCATGAGGCTGCGGAAACTGAGTTTGCAGGAGCCGCTCAGCCATATTCCTTTACAGATTCCCACGCTGTCAGATATTCAGGAGCTGACACAAAGATGCCGACTCCAGAGGAAGCAGATTCCAACTTTGCCATGTACGGTGCCATCGATCCGGATACAGGAGCATCAATGAACATCTATTCCGGACACCTTGCACCCACTGAAAGGGCTTTGGCTTCAGGGGTAGGCGTTGAGAACAACGATTACGCCATGCTTTCAGGAAAGATAATCACAGGAAAGCCGGAGGCTGTTGCTGAGGTGATAGCCGGAGGATACAATCCGTGTGATTCCATTGCAGATTACGGTGATTCCCTGCCTGGAGGAATAACTGATGAATTCAGGGACCTTGCGGTGGATACCGTCAATACAGGCTCGCCTGTCATTGCGGACAGGCTTCTTCACAACCCGAACCTGCTTATAGGGGGGACGGAAGGCCTTGAAATCGGGGGATCTGCCGTTTTGAAGCTTTATCCAGAGATTGCAGGGGAGAACACACAGTTCGTGAGCGTATGCACAGAGAACCGTCCTGACGTCACCGACGGCTACGGGAACAGGCTTTCCGGGGGGCACTCATGGACTGCAGTCGTTTCCGGCAATGACGGCTTCGTAAGATATACAGGTATTGATGAAACGGCCTACAGCTCACTTGAAGTAAGCGACAGGCATGAATACCGTAAACGCACGCTGCCGACAGGCAGGACAGAATACCTTTCAAGAAGAAAGATTGGAAGGGACGAGGCTGTCGCTTCGGTAAAGCCTTCGGAGCATTTCAAAAGGACCGAGCCTTCACGCATAAGGGGCGGACTCGGAAGCGTATTCAGAAGAGGCGGAGAATAAGAAAGACCGCAAAAAAGAGTATTATAACCGGGAGGACTGGTGGAAAACAGTACTGGACAGAACACAGTTGAATCAGGTTCATTTGTAAGGACGGGAGCGTCGGTTGCGCGGGCAGCCGCAAAGGCCGGTTCGGGCAACTATGCGGGTGCCGCCATTGAGGTTGTAAAGGATGAGAATCTCCGGAATGCCCTTCTGGCGCTTTTCTGCGTACTGCTCACCGTCCTCATAATCGTTATGTATATATTCCCCATGTCGGTCTACGAGGGTATACAGACAGCAGTGTACGATGCGCGGGAGGCCTTTCTCTCCTCGTACTATTCCGGAGAGGGCGGAAACCTTCTCAAGGCCGTCTGGAGCTTCAGCACTTCCCTATTCTCAGGAATATGGAATTCGATCGTCTCGGCTGCAAGGATTGACGATTCCAGCTTCAGCTCATTCTATTCGGATCTTGACGGGGATGTAATATCGACAGCCAATGCTCCGGGAGACTCGGTATATATGAAGCTCAGCGCAACTAAGGAGAAATACGCTGTAAGAAGGGACGAGATACTAAGCGTAATCAAAAGCCAGGCAGGCGGTGCGCTTGAGGAAAAGGGCCGTGCTGAATTTGAAGCAGGCTACGACTCTGAAAGGGATGTATACAACGGCGTTGTATGGGACGAGAGCGGCTGCACCAGAGACTTCTCGGATATTCTCGGTCTGAAGCTTATGGCTCTTTATGCAGCCATTTACGATAACGACTTCGGCGACACTTCCCTATCGGATTATCTCAGATGGCTGGGATACAGGGGCGGCGGCAATACATGCACATTCGAGGTTTTCGACGCCGATGTCACGGTGCCGTCATGGACCGGAACGTTCATGCCCTCCCCTCTCTGTGCTCAGGCCGCTGCAGAAGCTGACGAAAATGCACGGGAGGCAGCCGCTGCACTCAGCGGCTTTGAGGCTGACCTGGCGTACAGAAGCGCATACTCGGAATCCTTCAGGGCTTCTACAGACACCCACGGCGCATCAGTAATGGATATGATGATAAGGGTCTCAGTCTCCTCTTCCCTGCTGCCGACGGTGCAGGAATGCACAAGAAGGCTTGACAGGCTCTGCGGGGATTATTCAGACGAGGAGTATAAAAGCAGCAGGGAGCTGCAGGAGGCGGTCAGACAGTATTCCGACCCTGAGGAGGGAAGCGTGGAGCTCGAGGAATATAAAAGGACTGAGTACAGAAGCGTATACCACAGCAAGGGTGAGTATAACGGGTATTACAGCGACAGGTCGAAGCAGGAATACTACGCCAGAACACATTCAGGCGCGTCCATGCCCAGATACTGGCAGGATACGGGATACTGTGCCCTGCCGTTTGAAGAGGACAGATTAACGCTGGAGATATATCAGAACTACAAGGAGGTCAGCTACACGGCGTATATAAGCATAGTGCCGAGGACCGCCGACTGCGTCGTTAAGCTTGCTGAGCTGTCCGGAATACCGTCTTTAAATACAGAGGACACCGGGGAGGACGGATATGCGGCTTAGGACCCGGATATGTGCAGCCTTCATAATACTGCCCGTATTAATAATCTCAGCATATGCGGATACCATAGAGTCCTCATTCGACCGCAGCGACGATGCTCTCTCAGAATCATATACATCATTCTTTGCATGGGATGACGACAGTGACGTCGAGCTCCCTCCTTTTATGGAAAGCAAGTATGAGGATGCGCTTGAGGCGCTTATTAAGCAGCTAGAGGACCAGGGCTATGAGCTGGATATGTGGGAGGGTAGCTCCGACGAATTCAGGAGGTCCGGTGGCAAGTCCATTGCCGCTGTTGCCCTGGCGGAGGTGGGAAAGGAAAGGAGCTTCGAGAAACCGAAGGGCTCCAATTCCGTTTTCTACAACGAATGGTTCTACGGAAGGGCGGTAAGCGGTGAGAGCTACCCCTGGTGCGCGGTGTTCATAGCATGGTGTGCTGACCAGTGCGGATATATAGACTCGGGGCTGTTTGTAAAGACCGCGTCCGTATCAGACCTTGCCAGATATCTGAGCGGAAAGGGCTTCAGCACATTCTCCGCAAAGGATCTGGATATCTGCGGGGGAACACGAACGGCTGAGGCCGGTGACATCGCATTCTGGCGTTCAGATGGAAGGTTCACGCACTGCGGAATCGTTACTTCCGCAGATGACAGCACAATAAGCATAACTCAGGGAAACTGCGGCGGCTGCGTATGCACCCTTAGGTACGGTCAGTCGGATATATCAGGGAGCGGGCTGAAGAACGGGGTATTCATACATGTGGATTATCCCTCCTCGGTATTCACCGAGACTGGCAATATACAGGACACCTGCTACCTTTTCCTAAAGGATGAGCTCGGTATGAGCAGCGGGGGCGCCTGCGGTGCCATGGGAAACTTTCAGGTAGAGTGCTCATGGAACCTGACAGCAGTCGGAGACGGAGGCACATCCTTCGGACTCTGCCAGTGGCATGACGACAGGTGGTCCTCCCTAAAACGCTTCTGCGCTTCCAACGGCTATGATGACTCATCACTTGAGGGACAGCTTAGGTTCCTCGAATATGAGCTGAACTCAACGGAGTCGGCTGTGTACCCTGCAATGAAAAGTGCAGCGGATTCCCTTTACGGAGCCAAGTCCGCCGCACTCTCATGGGCTAAGGTCTTTGAAAGATGTACAGAGGAATCCTATACGGCCAGACAGAGTGCCGCCGGTTCCTACTGGAATTCATATGGAGGTTGATTTGAAGAAATCAGGCAAGGCCGCGGTATTTGCGGCACTTCTGCTTATATTCCTGCTTACAGGAATCCTAATATATTCCAAATATAATAACTCATATAATTCATCACATAATTTATATGAGGATTCCTCATACACCATGGACCCGGAGGTTTACCTTGATACAACGCTTGAATCAATGGTAAGCGATGAGTCATGGATTGAGCCGGATATTACTGCATATAATGAGATCAGCTGCGTATCTGATGAGCTGGTATCATTATTTGGAAGGTCAGGACTGCAGCTTGGCATCTGTGGAGGCGGTATGTCAGACGGAGAATGCTTTCACCTCTCCCCTTCTGTCAACGGTGGGCGTGGTGAATCTTACGGGGTTTATGTCAGCTGCAGATACGGTACGGTCACCTACAACGGATCTGCTGATGCGGATCAGGCAGAAACGGCAGTTTTCAGTGCTATCACATATGATACCGCTGTGCCTGCAGAATCCTGCCTCTACTTCCCTCCCCAGCTGTACGGCTGGGATAACGGGATTGCTGACAGCCTGTACTTCCGGGTAATTGACCTCTCGGATTATTCCTGTGCCGGCGTTTTAAGCTGCGACGCTGTATGTGAAGGGAATACCGTCACACTGCGGAATCTTCATGATGCGGATGCATCCGCTTCCCTCCCGCCAGATGAGTGCCGGAGACTTGTATTTTCCGCCTATGACTACATTACCGACCCGTCAAAGGGACCGGGCATAGCTATAGAACCGCCCGACATTGATTCCGTTACAGACAGGGCGGTCATTGAGAATTCGGGCCTGCCCCACTTCCCTTTCCTTCTTGACTCGGACGGATGCTTTCTCAGGTCGGGGCTGCTTAGCGGGATGGATACTGTGGCTGTAAGCCTTCCCTGGCCTGCTGCGGGCAGCATTACTGTATATCTTGTCCCGAGGCTGCAGGCTGAGGGATATTCTGTATCTGAGACATTCTTCATAGACAAGGAGTATACCGCTGTCGGGTATGATCTGCTCTATCCCTTCAGTGAAGATAGTCTTCTGATTCCGCTCGCCGCCTATGACGGGTATCTTGAATATATATCTGACTGTGAGGTGAACTGATATAAGTAAAGGAACACCAGTGCTTAGCGGAAGGGCAAGACTCCGGGGCTATATCCGGATCTTCCTGCCTTCCGCAGTTCTTGTTTCCGTATATCTTTCCATGTTTCTCGACTCGTTTACACGGGGCGTGCCGGAGTTCAACCCGGTTGTGCTAATAGGCAGCCTCACGGACGGCTTTCCCTTCAGGTCATTTCTTGCCTGTCTGGTGCTCTCATTTATCGCATTTGTTCTTCTAATAAAGCGTGGCGATACCGCAGACGCCTCGGGAGAGCATCCTATTGACAAGAACAGAAGCATCTCCGCTTCGGACAACTACGGAAAGTCTGTCTTTGAGCAGCCCTGGCAGTACAGAAGCCTTGCCCAGATAAGACCCGTGGATTCATGCGTGGGGCATATATTCGGTATGCTCGACGACAGGGGCCGGGAATGCATTGACTTCTACCCTGACCCTGAGGACCCCAGCGCGCATCTCAATTCACATATATTCGCAATAGGTGCCAGCGGCTCGGGCAAAACCTACTCAATAGGCAAGACATACTGCTACCAGTCAATAAAGCTCGGACACTCCGTGATTCACACCGACCCCAAGGGTGAGCTCTTCTCGGACATGGCCTCTGTGTACAGAAAGCACGGATACTATGTCAGAAGGCTCAACTTCAACAACCCCATGAAATCCGACGGCTGGGACTGCATGAAAAGCCTGAGGACCGCGTCAAGCCCGATGCAGGCTCAGATTCTTGCCGAGAAGTTCGCGGCCGCGGTTGTATCTCAGATATGCTCCGACACCTCGAACATATACTACTCAGGACCTGTTATGCTCCTGAAGGCTCTCCTTCTCCGTCTCGTCCTCGACGATGATATCCCGGACTCGGAGAAGAATATAAAGAAGATCTATTCATGGATAACGGATTCAGGAGGGATTGCCTTTCTGGACACACTGTTCAACCGGGATCTTATGCCGCCCAAGCTTCTCCCCTGCCTCGCGCCATGGGGCACGTTCAAGGGTGCATCCGGAAACCTTGCGGGCAACCTGCTTGTAAACCTTGGAGCCGGCATATCCGTTCTGAGCACCGGCGTAATAGCGGATATCCTCTCAACTGACGATATTGACCTGCTGATGCCAGGAACCAAGCCCTGCGCATATTTTATACAGTTCCCTGTTCCGAACGACGCCTTCAGCTTCCCTGTCGCGCTTTTCTTCACGATGTTCTTTGAGACGCTCCAGAACTACGCCACGGAGATGCCGGGACACAGGCTGCCGCGGCAGGTGGACTGCATGCTGGACGAATTCGCACAGGCAGGCATATTCCCGAAATGGGACCAGAGAATGTCAGTTCTCAGATCCTTCGGAATAAACGTTTTCATGATAGTCCAGACAATAACCCAGTTCAGGAACCTCTACAAGGATGCCCAGGACACTATCATATCCAACTGCGCGACCTGGCTTATGCTCGGAACCAACGACTATGCAAGCGCGGATATGTTCAGCCGGAGAATAGGACAGACGACCATAGAGGTCGTATCCGAGTCAAGAGACAGAAAAAACATATTCCCGTACGGAGGGATGGACCGCTATTCTGTAGGCACGGGCAAGACTTCCCTTCTGAGCCCCGATGAGATAATGAAGCTGCCGTCCAATACAATCGTTATACTTTTCCAGAGGCATAACCCTGTCTTCGCAAATTCTATCCCGAATGTCATGCATCCCTACTACAGGGAGGTTGAAACGGCCCTGGACGAGGACGAACCGTTCTTCTACGATTCGGACAATATACATGCAGGCTTCCCGTCCAGGGAAACAAGAAAAAGGAACGAGGACGCCCTGATCGGGAAATACTGGTCAACGCACAGCATAGCACCACTCCCCTCCTCCATCAGCGGCACGCCATATGCTGATGCGGGAAATAACGTTGTAATTGAGATATTAAGGATTATCAGAGATGACATTGCATACCTCCTTCAGACGCTTCGTAAAAGGCTAAAAAGAAGGAGTGCATCTGAAAACAGCTGCGACTCCCATGCCCTGCCGGAAACGGCTAATCCCGAGAAGGACGCGGAGTCCTATGATGAAGAACTGTTCAGGTGCATTATATGCCCTGCTGAGCCGGTTCTGCCGCTCTCCCCTGCCCCGGCCGCTGAACACAAAAAGCCCGTTATTCCGCCTCACAGATAACAAAGCTGGAATATAGGACGTACAGGTGCTATAATGGACCAAATCTTTAAATGAGGTGACGCGATATAATGCGCCGTGTAGAACGTGAAGTTAAAGACATTAATGATATATTCGATATTCTCCTGTGCTGCGATTCGGTAAGGATTGGAATAAACGGCGGGGATTATCCTTATGTCGTACCTGTTTCCTTCGGAACTGAGCTCATTGGAGAAAAACCGGTCATTTATTTCCACTCCGCCAAAGAAGGAAAGAAGCTGGATATGATAAGGAATAACCCGAACGTGTGCGTCGAGGGGGATATATTCATCAGGACGGAGAAAAATGAACGCGGCATAACGGCTCTCTATGAGAGTGTAATAGCTTTTGGCAGATGCAGGTTCGCAGAGACTGAGGAGGAGATCCTTCACGGCCTCAAGCTCATAATCGACCATTACGGATACCCGGACTATGACGTGCGTGAATGCGGTGCGGCGAGCCGGGTGAAAATCGGAGTGATTGAGATAGACTCCATCAGCGGCAAGCATAACATTGGATAACACACACGGTATTATCAGAATCACTGGTTTCTCATATATTAACTAATATATTAGCTCATATATTCCATCGGGGTTTATATGAGCTTTTGTTTTTCTTATGTATTAGAAATGCTCACAGTCAGACTAACAGAAATATATTAGCTTCGATATTAGAACTTATGTGAGTGATTATATGAACTGTTCTATTAGACCTTGTATTAGCATTACTATATGCCAGACTAATACTTTTATATTCGACGGTATGTGAGAAACTGTATTAGCCATTATGTAAGCACTTATATTAGTCATGTATTAGCTGCTGTATTAACTCATATATTAGAGCTTGTGTTAGCAACTGTATTAGATGTTATATTAGCAAATGCATTAGTTCTTATATGAAGAACTATATTAGCTGAGATATTAGCAACTGTATTAAACTTATGTGAGCAGATATATTAGAATGCATATTAGAAA
>R28__coassemble_641_pt1 | contig 12714 bp, 9 predicted proteins | sample R28__metabat2_high_PE_003 | metagenome-assembled genome bin R28
TGCGGAAGATGTGTTAGAGTATGCAACGAGATTAGAAATGTTGGGGCATTAACATATGCCGACGATGAAAAGGGGCGAAAATATATTGCCACAAAGGCCGCTAATTTACGGTCATCCGATTGCAGATTCTGCGGTGCATGTGTTGAGGTCTGCCCGACGGGAGCTCTTAGAGACAAGGAAGGAGTGTTTGCAGAGGATTTCTGCAAAGGTGATATGCTGGTTCCGTGCTCCTATGAGTGCCCGGCACACGTTGACATACCCGAGTATATCCGTTTTATTAGAAAAGGTGAAAATGCACATGCCTTTGAGAAGATAATTGAACGTGCTCCGTTCCCCAACTCTTTAGGTAATATTTGCATGAAATTCTGCGAAAACAAGTGCAGAAGACAGTATATTGATGAACCAGTCGCCGTGTGTTCGCTAAAAAGATTCGCCGCATTGAATTGTGACGACGGCTATAAAGCAGACATTAATCCAAAGGAATTTAACGGAAAGAGAGTTGCAATAATAGGCGCAGGCCCAGCAGGTCTTACGGCAGCTTGGCTTTTGAGAATTAAGGGGTACTATGTAACTGTATTTGAAAAAATGCCGGAGCCAGGCGGCATGATGCGTTATGGAATGCCGGAATACCGTCTGTCGGCAGAAGATCTTTCATCCGATATACATAACATCCTTTCACTCGACGGAATAGAGGTAAAGTACAACGTCGAAGTAAAGGACAACTCTCAGCTGGAAGGTTTCGACGCTGCTATTTGGTGTGGAGGTGCCCAGAAGGGGGTAAGACTTCCTCTGGAGGGAAGCGAAGCGGAAGGTATATACACGGGTTTGGATTTCCTTAAATCTGTCAGGATAGGTATACCTCTGACGATAGGGAAAAGTGTGCTTGTGCTGGGTGGAGGAGACGTTGCGTTTGACTGCGCCAGAACGGCTGTAAGGATGGGCTCTTCAGCAGCTGTGTGTTGTGTTGAACCTGAAGACAGAATGACCTGCTCTGAACACGAGAAGACGGACGGCCTGGAAGAAGGCGTAATCATTTATGCGGGAAAGGCGTTTGAAAGAATTCTTACAACTGACGGGCATGTCTGCGGCTTAGAGTGCAGATCTGTAAAGTCCTTTGAATTTGATAAGATAGGGAAGCTTTCTGTTACAACTGATGAAACAACGCAGATAATAGAATGTGATACTGTTATTTTTGCCGTCGGACAGAAGGTTGTAATCCCTGATGATATTAGAATTGAGAAGGATGAGAAAGACAGGGCAACTTCAACCGGTTTGGACTCGTTAAAGAAATTCGGCATTACGGCAGCCGGTGATGCGGTTTTAGGTACTTCAAGTGCTATTCAAGCTATAGCTGAAGGCCAAAAGGCGGCATCAGAGGTTGACTTATTCCTGGGTGGTGACGGGGATGTCATTCCACAAATTGCACCTGTGCAGGTTAAAAATCCTGACATTTCTGGTAACGATATGTTTGATGAAAAACGTGTAGCAGGGTATCCTGAATCATCCGAAAAACGAATAAAGTCCTTTGAACCTTATGTTGGACCTATATCCGGTTGTGATGCAGTAAAGCAGAGTGCACGTTGTCTGCAGTGTGATTTGCGCAAGAATATAAGTAGACCGAGACTGTATAGTGAGTATGCTTTTAAGCGGGAGGCACGCAATGAATAATATACTGAAGCGTTCATGTATTCTAAATCCACTGAAAGACTATTCATATTTTGCAGATGAATGTGAACGGCTATACCAGTCTGTTTCCGATTCGGAGATTAAGGGACGCGGATATTCCGGATTGAGTGTTGCTGACAGATGGGAGCGGTTTGCCCGAACTAAAGGTGAAAAGGAGCTTGTTTGCCTTATTTCGGGTGAATGCGCAAATGCTTTAATCAGTGAAAATGGAGAAGCAGTATGGACAGGCGTTGCTCTGACAGCAAAAGCTTTCGGAATAGAATCGGCATGGATATGCTGTGACGGAGGAGTTTCAGTTCCCGATGAGTATTTCAGTGTAGCCTTTAAACCGGTGTTTTTTGAGCATAGTGTTTCTTCCGGAGAGGAGACCCTGCTGTTTTCAAAAATAGAAGGAAGCTTGCCGATTACCCGTCCTAAACCGCCTTATCCTATAGATAAAGGCTTGTTTGGAAAACCGACATTAATTCATAGTGCTGAACTCTTTGCCCATTTCCCGTACATTCTTGAGAACCTTGACCGAAACACAAAGCTTTGCTGTGTTTTTGGAGATGTTGGCAGACCCGGAATTTACGAGGTTGACCTGGGCGAATCAGTGCTGGACATAGTGAACGCAGCTGAAAAGCAGGAAGTAAAAGCTGTTCAGGTTGGAGGAATCAACGGGACAATTCTCCCGGAAAACGGACTTTCTATTGCTTACGATTATGATTCTTTCAGGAATAAAGGCTTATATTTTGGTGATGGTTCGTTGAGAGTAATGAATCATGCTCATTGCATTGCGCATGAAATCTATAAATCTCTTTACGAGACATACCGTTGCTCATGCGGCAGATGTGTTTTTTGCAGAGAAGGTCTGTATCAGCTTTATCTGCTGATGGAAGACCTGATTAACGGCAAAGCGACGGACTCCGATTTAAACCTTATTAAGGATTTGGCATCAATTATTAAGGAAAATGCGGGCTGTGAATTTGGCAAGATGACAGCGGCAATGATTTGTGATGCAATGGAAGACTTCTATGATGAAATAGAGGCGCACACAAGAAATAAATGCAAGGCATTGGCCTGTCCCGGCATGTTTACAGTGCATATCCTTCCGGATAAGTGTTCCGGATGCGGAGAATGTGAAAAAAGATGCAGAAGCAATGCAATTTCTGGTGGGGAAAAACTGATTCATGTAATAGATCAGAACAAATGCACTAAATGTATGGAATGTGCTCCTTGTACAGAGAATGCATTAGTCAGGGCGGGAACACAAAAGCCGGCTTGCCCGGACCGTCCGATACCTGTCGGAACTTTTGTACAAAAGAAAAAAGGTCTGCAGAAGCGGACTTAATAATACAAAAACAAACATAATATAAGGAGGAAAACATGCAAGTTTATGAAAGCGATTTGCTGATTGTAGGCGGTGGTGCGTCGGGACTGACAGCCGCAAACACGGCAGCGGAACTCGGTGCTTCCGTTATTCTGCTTGAAAAGATGAGTACGACAGGTGGTTGTGCAAACATGAGTGCAGGCCCATTTGCTGTTGAATCAATCTTGCAGAAAAAGCACATGATGTCTCTGACAAAAGAAGAGGCAATCCAGAAATATATGACATACTGTCATTGGAGAGCCGATGAGAGACTGGTCAGAAAGTTTATTTCCAAAACAGGAGATACAATTTCCTGGCTGATGAGCATGGGCGTCAAATTTATGGAGCCTATGGCATATTTCCCGGGCGCGGAGCCGACTTGGCATTTTATTCTGTCAAAAGAGGGAAAAATAGGTTGGAGAACCGGAGCTGGAATGGTAAACACCCTGACAGAAAGAGCGATAGACATGGGTGTCGAAATATTCCTCGACTCACCGGTACTTAAACTGTTAACAGAAGATGGAAAAGTAATTGGTGCACTGGCTGAGGATGAAGATGGCAACCAGTTTGAAGTTCACGCACCGGCAACATTAATCTGCACCGGCGGATACGGTGCAAACGATGAGATGATTAAAGAGTACACAGGTTGGGAAGTTGGAAAGAATATCTTCCCGTACCAGATTCCGGGACTTGATGGCGATGGAATAAAAATGGCATGGGATGTCGGTGCGGACAGAACCACAAATATGTCAATGGAGATGATTTATTTCACTCAGGAGACAGGCGGATATGCAAAGGAAGAGGTTCCGTTCCGTCAGTGCGGACTTATCGTAAACACAGATGCTGAGAGATTTATGGACGAGACCCAGATGGGAAATCCGATATTCACTGTAAATGCAATGCGTCTGCAGCGTGATCAGATGTTCTGGTCCATTATTGACGAAGACTATCTCCAGTACTTTAAAGACAACGGTCCTGAGTACTTTATGATTAACTCTATTGTAATGGACTTCTCAAAGATTTATGAGTACCTTGGGGAGTGGCTGGAAAAGAATCCTCATATAATAGTGTCAGCAGACTCCGTTGAAGAACTTGCAGAGAAGATGGAAGTATGCCCGGAGGCCCTTAAGAACACAATAGACAAGTATAACGGCTACTGCGAGACAAGAGACGAGGAATTCCATAAAGACCACAAGTTTATGAGACCGGTAAAGGCAAAGAAGCTGTATGCAATGAAATTCCGCCTCTGCGCTTACGGTTCACTCGGTGGAATCCGAATCAATCATGAGTTCAAGGCAATGGATAAGAATCTGCATCCGATCCCTGGCCTTTTTGCAGCCGGAACAGATTCCAACGATATCTGCAATCCCGATTACGCATTTATACTTCCTGGCAACACGTTGTCATACGCACTGAACTCCGGCAGACTAGCAGCCGAAAGTGCGGTTGAATATGTACAGGCATTATACGATGCTGAAGAATAAGAAAAGGAGAATATAAAAATGATAGACGGAAAATGGCATGTATGGGCAGAAACACCCTTGGGAAGACAGGATTCAATATTTGACCTTAAGTGCGAAGAGGGTGGAATTATGCGTGGAACAGTCAGCAATCTTGATGGTAGTGAGATTGTTGAACTGAAAAAAGGCAGATGGGATGAGGCAGGCCATTTCTCATTCCGTTCACAGCAGGTTCTTGGCCACCTCGGAAAGCTCGGATTCAACTGGGAAGGTGACGTCGACGGTGACACCATGACAGGTATTATTAAGGTCGTCATGGGTAAGTCGGATTATCAGGGCGAAAGACTCAAAGACTAAGATTATTGTATAAGAGATACTCTATTAGAGTATCTCTTGTGCGTGTATATTTATATTAATTTAGGAGGAAATGCATATGTACAAATATGATGCCGTCGTTGTTGGTTCTGGAAACGGCGGTTTATCTACGGCATGTACATTGGCTAAGGCCGGGAAAAAGGTGCTCATGGTTGAGCAGCATAACCTGCCCGGCGGAGTTGCCTCAAGCTTCAAAAGAGGACGCTTTGAGTTTGAGTCGGCTCTTCATGAACTGGCAAGCATAGGACCTGAAGAGGCCCCGGCCGATGTGCGTAAGCTTCTGGAACAGGAATATGGAGTGAAGATTCCATGGCATCTGATTCCAGATATTTTCAGGGTTATCAACATTGATGTTGATGACAATTACAGAGTTTTTGGCGATGTAAAAATGCCGATGGGACGCCAGGAATTTGAAGACAAGATGGAATTCTATGCCCCGGGTAACCGCAAGGCAGTTCAGGATATGTACGCATTGTACGATGAGTGCTGTCTTGCACTTGCATACCTTGAAGAGTGCAAAGGAAATCCGGACACCAAGGTGCTCATGAAGAAGTACCCCAACTTCCTGAGGGTAGGCTCATATCCGGTTAATAAGGTGCTGGATGCACTGAAATTCACACCGGCTGCGAGAAAAATCATGTCAACCTACTGGAGCTATATGGCAGTTGACCTTGACCACCTTTCTTCAATCTTCTATCTGATGATGGTCTGCTCTCTTGTTGACATTGGCGCATATATCCCTGACCATACCAGCTTCCAGCTCACAAACGCAGTATATAAGAGATTCCTTGAAATGGGAGGAGAAGGCTGGTTCAACTGCCGTGCAACAGAGGTTCTCTTTGATGATGAAGATAAAGTCTGCGGCTTGAAGACTACACAGGGCGACATTGAAACAAAGCACGTTATCTGGAACGGAAACCCCTCACTAGCGTATGCAAACAATATTCCCGAGAGAGTTATTCCGGAGAGAGAAATCAAACTTGCCAATGCGAGGAAGTTTTCCGCAAGAATGTTTGTTGTCTACCTGGGACTCAACAAGACATACAAGGAGCTGGGAATAGAGGACTATAACATCTTCATTAACCCGGGACTTGATTCGGTTTCTGAATACAACCGAATGTCCACAGATGATAGGATAAGGTCCTGTGCAGCACTGTGCTATAATGTGGTTAATCCAAATATCAGCCCTGAAGGGACATGCATAGTCAGTATGACATCGGCCTATTCGGCAGATGTATGGGGCGATGTTACACCTGAGAATTACTTCGCACGCAAGATGGAGCTCGCTGAGCAGTCCATTACCCTGTATGAGAAGGCTGTGGGAGTTAGTCTGAAGCCATATATTGAAGAAATCGAAGTGGCCACACCGTGGACGTTTGCAAGGTATGCCGGAGTTCCCGAAGGCGGAGTTTACGGATATGAGGCAGGCGGTTTTGACAACTGCATGGCCAGAATGATGATGTACGAGGACGATTACCCAATTAAGGGACTGATGTTTACCGGCGCTTCAGGCCCCCGTGGAGACGGCTACAGCGAGTCAATGATTACGGGTAACATGATAGGAAGAATGGTTCTCAGAGATATGGCAAAGGAGGACGAATAATATGGCACTTAAGATTAAAATTGGTAAGGTTGGTCTTCTTGATATGAAGAAGTTCTCCAATATGCCTGCCGTGAGAAATCAGACAATTGAAGCGACGCCTGCAAATCCTCTTCCTAAAACATATAAGACAAATGCCAAAGCGGCAATCATGCACCCCGAGAAGCAGGTGGTGGAGATTGAGGAAATCAGGCAGAACGGTCCTGATGCAAAAACAATTACCTTCAAATCCATCGACGGAGAAATGCTTGCCCCGTTCAGAGCCGGACAGTATATCAGTGTATCGGTGGATATTGGAGAAACAAAGACAACACGTTCATATTCGCTCTGCGGCTCACCCAAATGGGCCTTTGACGGAAAGTACAATATAACCGTAAAACGTGATGATGAAGGCTTTGTTTCCCCATACATTCAGGACAACTGGAAGACCGGACAGAAGGTTACAATTTCGGGGCCTGAAGGACACCTTTATTATGACTGCATACGTGACTGCAAAAAAGTGCTGGCTCTTGCAGGCGGCTCAGGAATTACTCCGTTCATGGGTATGGCATATGCCATCAGAGACGGTATTGAGGATTTTGACCTTACAATAATATTCGGCTCAAGAACCGAAGACTCTATCGTATACCGGAAAGAGCTGGATGAGCTTGCTGCCGAATGCGATAAGGTGCATGTTGTGCATGTCCTCTCAGATGAGGAAAAGGACGGATTCGAGCATGGATTCATTACTGCGGATATTATTAGCAAGTACGCCGCAGGAGAGGAAGTCAGCATATTTATGTGCGGACCCCAGGCTATGTACAATTTCATCGATGGAGAGATTGCCAAGCTGGGATATGATGCAAAGCATGTACGCCGTGAACTCTTTGGCACAATCAAAGATCCTTGGAACCAGCCCGGATATCCCGAAGAAATCAGAGGAAAGACATTTACCGCAAAGGTTAAGGTGTGCGGCAGAGAATACGAGATACCTGCTTTGGCAGATGAACCTCTCCTGATAGCTTTTGAACGCGCTGGGATTGCCGCTCCTTCACGCTGCCGCTCAGGTGAGTGCGGATGGTGCCGTTCACGGCTGATTTCCGGTGAAGTCTTTATACCCGAAAAAACAGACGGAAGACGCTGGGGTGATAAGGAATTCGGATATATCCATCCGTGTTCAACATTCCCTGCCTCAGATGTTTATGTTGATGTTCCGGGCGAATATTTAAAGGAGGAGTAATATTACAGATGTCGGAAACAAAAAGATTCCTGCCAAGTTATGATGTAATAGTCGTTGGCTCAGGTATGGGCGGTATGACGGCTGCAGCACGACTGGCCAAGGCAGGGAAAAAAGTGCTTATGCTTGAAAAGCATAACCTCACCGGAGGATATGCAACAAGCTTTGTGCGCGGACGCTTTGAATTTGAGGTGAGCCTGCATGAAGCCTGCGAGTTTGGTGACGGCAATGACGGAACCGAATACGGTGCCACCAGGAAGATGTTTGATGACTGCGGCGTCAAACTTGACTGGGTAAAGGTGCCCGATGCTTACCGAGTTATTCTTACGGACCAAAATATTGACTTCACAATGCCCTTCGGCATAGAGAATGCAATAGCTGCCATTGAGAAGCTAGAGCCGGGCAACGGCAAGAAGGTCCGTAATTATTTCAAGCTGTTCCAGGAGATTAACGAGGCTCTGGAATACATAGGCTCCTGCGGGAAAGCCGGTCCGGAACCCAAGGTTATGGCAACAAAGTATTCATCATTCCTCAGGACTGCTGCATATGAGACATCAGAAGTAAATAAGAGCTTTAAGTTTGGACCCAAGACGAGCGAGGTTCTCAATGCTTACTACGGATATATAAGCCGCCACCTCGATGAGGCGAGCTTTATCGTATGGGCACAGATGATTTATATCTATCTCCGTGACGGTGCGCATATTCCCAACAAGACATCACATGAGATAGCAAATGCACTTGAGAAGGCTTTCCGTGACAATGGCGGTCAGGTTGAAACAAATGTCAAGGTTGCCGAATACATACTTGAAAACGGCAGATGCGTAGGCGTCAGAACTGCAGACGGTGAAGAAATCCGTGCTAAGTTTGTAATTTCAAACGGTAACCCGACCAAATCGCTGGTTGATATGATGGACCGTTCACAGGTTCCCGAAGAGGCATATAAGCTTGCAGGAGCCCGCAAACAGCTTGCATCACCATTTGTTGTATATCTCGGACTTGATGCACCTCCGCAGGATATGGGCATAGAGAGCTACGAATACTTCCTCGGTGCAAACATGGATACCGAACGGATTTATCAGAACACAAATCTGTGGCAGACGCACCACAGAGTATCCGCAACCTGCCCCGATGTTGCTATTCCGGGCTTCAGTGGAGAGAATTGCTGCCAGATTAATTTGACATCTATGTACAACCCGGACGCAATGAATAAATCCAGCCTTTCCAAATACGATTATCTGCCTGAGAACGAGCGCTTTGCGAATAACATGATTGATGTGTTTGAGGAGATTTCAGGCGCACGCATCCGTGACCATATCGAAGAGATTGCTATTGCAACTCCCGCCACATTTACTAGATATACCGAGGCGTTCAGAGGAAATATTTACGGTTATGTATGTTCGGCGATTGACGGTGCTGTGCCAAGAACCCTTGCACAGGAAAAGGAACGCTACATACCCGGACTTGATTTCGTAGGAAGCGCAGGTTACCGGGCACACGGTTATTCGAGTGTTATGACAAACGGATATCAGGTTGCCGGAATTGTTCTGGCAAAGCTGGGAGGTGAGGAATAATGGCAAAAAAAGCAAAGGTTACAGTACAGAGTTACTTTAAGGATCTCAAGGGCTGGTTCAGCCTGATGAAGAAGCGCCAGGAATGGATAGATGCGGGTAGCACAGATTTTGATATGTCCGACCATGCGGCAGACCTGGCGATGCAGATGCATCCTGAGCTTGTTAAGGCTGTTATTACGGACATCAAAGATGAGACACCGTCCACAAAGACTTTTACGTTTAAGCCCCTTGATGGATATAATCTCCCGTTCTTCAATGCAGGTCAGCACATAAGCGTAAAGTTCTGCATAGACGGCAAGTGGGTTACACGTCCTTTCTCCGTATCATCTGCACCAAGAGAGACCGACGACGGTATACTTCAGATTACCCTGCGTAAGAAGGACGGCGGCTATGTTACATCCTGGGTATGGGACAACTGGAAGCCCGGTACCGAGGTTCAGTTTGACGGCGCATTTGGAGAAGGCTATGTTTCTACTATCCGTGATACAAAACATATTGTTGGTATCGCAGGTGGTTCCGGAATCACGGCATTCCGCTCAATTGCAAAGGATATGGCTGCTACTAAGCGCCCTGAGAAGTTCACGATTCTCTACGGCTCAAGAAATCAGGACGATATAATATTCTTTGACGAACTGAATGAAATTGCCGCTAATTCCAACGGAACCATTGAAGTTATCAATATCCTTTCCGAGCCAAAAGAGGGCTGGACTGGTGAGACAGGCTTTATTTCAGCGGATATGATTAAAAAACTCATTCCTGACTGGGATAAGGTGAGCTATTTCGTTTCGGGTCCGCAGGCAATGTACGATTTCCTTGACGGTGAGTTTGAAATAATGGGAATCCGCGCAAAATTCATACGCAAGGAAGAATACGGTGAGACTGATGATATAACAAAGTCTCCGCTCTATCCTAAGGGACATGAGAACGAGACATTCAAGATTACCGTTAAATTCGGTATCGATGAGAAGGTTATTGACGCAAAGGCCACGGATACAGTTGTGGTTTCTCTGGAAAAGGCAGGAATCGCCCCGGATACACACTGCAGAAGTGGTGCGTGCGGGTGGTGCAGAAGCCTTCTTCTTGACGGAGAGGTGTGGCAGCGCCCGCAGTCTGATGGAGTACGTTCCTCAGATAAGGATTACGGATACTTCCATCCCTGCTCTGCTTACCCGATGAGCGACCTTGTAATAGAGGTTACATCGAGACTTTAATACTGCAGCAGAATCACCAGTTACAAAAATACTGAGCTTGGAGGACAAAAAAGTCCTCTGAGCTCAGTTTTTAGTATCCTGAAATTTTTTCTGTTCATAAGAATAATATGATGTTATAATTACCTTTAGTTTGAATAAACAATAAAAAATGGGAGGAAACAAATATGTACAAATTCTGGGGAGACGGGTCTTCAGAGGCAAAAAGCCTTGTAGACAGCATAGTCGTCAGAAGCACAGAAAACTTCAACTGGACATTTATCTTTATCCTTGCAGTTGTTTTCTATGTATACTGGAGTGAAATCAAAAAGAAGGACTTTGAGGCGGTATATGCCGGACTTGCACTGTACGGAGTTCACTGGCTGTACGAAATCTGCAATGCGATTATTGCATATATCTGGGGATATCCGCTGTGGTCTGTCAGCAACCAGTCCACAACATTTATTCTGCTTATCGGTGTCTGCTGGGAGCTTTCCATGATGTTCTCACTTGCGGGAATAATCTCCTATAAAATGCTGCCGGATGACCCGAACAAACGCTATTTTGCAAAAGACGGTAAAAAAGGTATCAGCTGCAAGCTGGTAGGTGCCCTTGAGATGGCTCTGCTCTTTGCGCTTTTTGAGAGCTTTCTTGCAGGTACATCCAACAACTCATTCATATGGGTTTATAAGTGGTGGGGAGTTCTGCCCGTGTTTATAACCACCTATATACCGTTCTTCCTTGCCAGCAACTATGTCCCGTTCATGGAGCCGAAGAAGAGAAAGAGATTCCTGATAGTTCTCTGGGGGCTTGTCGCGGTACTGCTTGTGATACTGATTCCGCTCGGAGTGATATAAGCTGCTTTGCTGAAAGCCTGGGACTAAAGAAAATAATTATAAGAAGAGGAGGAGAGAGAAATGAAATATGCACTTTGTAATGCCGTTATACTTGACGGAACTGAGAATATGGTTCCTCAGTATGATAAGCTGATTCTTGTGAATGACGGACTAATTGAAGATATAGTCGACACCGGATATGACCTTAAGGGATATGAAGTAATTGACCTGAACGGACAGTATATTCTGCCGGGTCTGATAAATCTGCATGTTCATCTTGCAGGCTCCGGAAAACCGAAGAACAACTCCGCAGATGCAAGACGTCTGGTTAAGCTGATAAGAAGCAACCCTCTGACAAATCTTATAGGTATGGGAATTGCGTCCTCAGCTGTCAAAACACAGCTTATGAGCGGAACCACCACTATCCGTACAGTAGGCGGAATAGCGGATTACGATACGACAATCCGTGATGAGATAAATGCTGGAAAACGCATAGGCCCGAGAATACTCGCTGCCAATATGGCGATTTCAGTTCCGGGAGGCCATATGGCAGGCTCTCTGGCATATGAAGCACTGAGCCCCGAAGATGCAGCTCATTATGTCGAAGTTCTGGATAAAGAAAACCCTGACCTCATCAAGCTCATGATTACAGGTGGAGTTTCCGACGCTGAAAAAGTCGGAGAACCTGGTGTTCTCCGTATGCCGCCTGAGTATGTCAAGGCAGCTTGCGAAAGGGCGCACGAGCTTGGATACAAGGTCGCGGCCCATATCGAAAGTAATGAAGGTGTGAGGGTGGCTCTTGAGAACGGTGTGGATTCCATTGAGCATGGGGGAAAGCCTGACGATGAGATAATCAGGCTCTTTAAAGAGAAGGGTACATTTTTTGTAATGACCACGCTGCCGGCATTGCCGTTTGTGTTTATTGAAAAGGAAATGCCTGGAATCACATCTGAGATGAGAGAAAACGGAAAAGTCGTATTCGAGAATGGAATCGCGCTCGGAAAAGCCTGCCTTGAAAACAATATCCCTATCGGACTCGGTACCGATACAGCCTGTCCCTACTCAACGCAGTATGATATGTGGCGCGAACTCTTCTGCTATATAAGATTCTGCGGCGTAAGCAATGCGTTCGCAATCTACACTGCAACAAAGCTCAACGCGGAGCTTGCGGGAGTGGGGGATATAACCGGGACAATAGAGAAAGGCAAGTCCGCCGATATGATTACCGTTGAAAAGAATCCGCTGGAGGATATCTCGGCATTGAGAAATGTCACGCAGGTGTTCTTCGAAGGAAAAATGATTAAACCGAAGCTTAAGAAGATTAAAGTTGTCGAAGAAGACCTGGATGAGCTTTTCGGCAGAATGTGATTAAATAGAAAGAGGGGCTGTAAAATAAGTCCCTAATGCGAAGAGTGCTAGTCATGAAATCATGAAT